>Ga0116227_10003068_pt1 | contig 37473 bp, 35 predicted proteins | sample S1TSphgellanicum_FD_89693 | JGI IMG/M metagenome (GOLD analysis project Ga0116227, IMG submission 89693) | Host-associated microbial communities from peat moss isolated from Minnesota, USA - S1T2_Fb - Sphagnum magellanicum MG | ecosystem: Host-associated > Plants > Peat moss > Unclassified...
GAACGCATGCACCGCCTGCCCGTCGATTCGTTTTCCCATGCGATCCTCTTGTCGACCGCCGGCCGCCCCTGCGGTCGCCGAGCCGAACCTGATGAAGTCGACATGATACCGCGAGCGGAGGCGCGTTTTACGCCTTCCGCCCGCCTCACCTGCCCCGCATAAGGCGTTTCAGGTGTTCTGGACAACGATATTGGGAAACTTCGAGGTCATGTCGCGGGCCCGCTCGGCGATATGGATCGCCACCTTGCGCGCGATCGAGCGGTAAATCCCGGCGATGCGCCCGTCCGGATCGGCCACCACGGTCGGCCGGCCGGAGTCGGCCTGCTCGCGGATGCCGATGTCGAGCGGCAAACTCCCGAGCACCTCCACACCATATTCCTTAGCCATCCGGTCGCCTCCGCCCGCGCCGAAGATGTGCTCTTCGTGACCGCAGTTCGAGCAGATATGCGTGCCCATGTTCTCGACGATGCCGAGGATCGGAATGCCGACCTTCTCGAACATCTTGAGGCCTTTCTTCGCGTCGAGCAGCGCGATGTCCTGCGGCGTGGTGACGATCACCGCGCCCGTCACCGGCACGCGCTGCGAGAGTGTGAGCTGGATGTCGCCGGTGCCCGGCGGCATGTCGACGATCAGGTAGTCGAGATCTTCCCAATTCGTCTGCCGCAGCAGTTGTTCGAGTGCGGAAGTCGCCATCGGGCCGCGCCACACCATCGGATTGTCCTGCTCGATCAGAAAGCCGATCGAGTTGGCCTGCATGCCGTGGCCGCGCATCGGATTCATGGACTGGCCGTCCTGCGATTCGGGGCGGCCCTCGATGCCGAGCATCATGGGCAGCGAAGGACCGTAGATGTCGGCATCCAGAATGCCTACCGAGGCGCCGTCGCTCGCGAGCGCCAGCGCCAGGTTCACCGCGGTCGTGCTCTTGCCGACCCCGCCCTTGCCCGACGCCACCGCGACGATGTTCTTCACATTCGGCAACAGTTTCACGCCGCGCTGCACGGTATGCGCCGCGATCTGCTGCGACACCTGCACACGCGCTTCGGCGACGCCCGGCACGGCGCGCAACGCGTCTTCAACCAGCGTGCGGAGCGCTTCAAACTGACGTTTGGCCGGATAGCCGAGTACCAGGTCGACGCTAACCGTGGCACCATCAATAGCGGTGTTCTTGAGATTTTTCGCCGCCGCAAACGGGCGGCCCGTGTTGGGGTCAGCGACGCTCGCGAGGGCGGCGTCGACCAATGCCCGATCAATGCTCATTGAGACTCCGTGGGGAACACTTGGGGCGCGGCCGAATCGAAGTTTCGGCCACCGTCCGGAAATTGAAAGAAATTGTTATGCGGCATTGCGAAAATCGGCCTTGCCGGGCACCCTTCGGCAGCAGCAGGCTAGAGGGTCGCATCGCTGCTCGCTTCAGACATCATTGTAGTGGCTGGCGCCAAGCCGTGCCGGAAGACCCTTCTTCGTGCAGTTGCTGTCCGGTCTCCATTGCGGTCGACCCGCTTTAATAATCAAGAGGATTCAAAATGAACGCAAAAGTCATGACTCGCTTCGCAGTATTCGCAGTAGCCGGCTCGCTGCTGGCAGGCTGCGCAACCCAGCAAGGCACCAACACCGCCGTCGGTACAGGCGTGGGTGCCGGCACGGGCGCCGCGCTCGGCGCGATCTTCGGCGGCGGTAAGGGCGCGGCCATCGGCGCCGGCGTCGGCGCTGCGGTGGGCGGCATCACCGGCTACAACTGGCAGGCCATCCACAACAAGCTGTCGGGCGCCACCAAGGGCACGGGCACGCAGATCACCGAACAGCCGGACGGTTCGCTCAAGCTGAACATCCCGAGCTCGGTCACCTTCGACACGAACAGCTACGCCATCAAGCCGTCGTTCGCACCGGTGCTCGATCAACTGTCGCAGACCTTGACGCAGAATCCGGAAATCATCGCGCAAGTGGTGGGCTATACGGACAGCACCGGTTCGCCGGCGTATAACCAGACGCTGTCGGTCAACCGTGCGCAAAGCGTGACCGGCTACCTCGGCCAGCGCGGCATCAATCCGCAGCGCCTGTCGGCAGAAGGCATGGGTCAGAACAATCCGGTTGCCGACAACAACACGGATGCCGGCCGTGCCGCGAACCGTCGCGTGGAAATCTATCTGCGCGCCACCGCTCAGCACGCTCAGTAACAGCTAACCAAGGTGGGAATGGGCTGGCGGGCAGGACGGCCGGGGTAGACGTTCCCGGCCGGTAAAAACCGCCCGAAAGGGCCGTAGCAGGTTGCATGGAGAGTCCCCGCGGGTTTCCCGCTGTCTCCATCCGCGAGTCGAAAAAAATTTCGAACTCTCCGGAAAATCCGCTGTCTGTCTTTACGGTACGTGCGTGGCTATGCCGCCGCGGCACCATTCTCCTCTTGTCGTTGTTGCTCCGGGGCCCATAGCCCCGGTTTTTTTTGGTGCCGGCTCCGCGCGCCAGAGCCGGTCAAGCTGGGCTGCTCGCCGCGCCCGCCCTGCTAGAATCGAAGTTTCGTCTCTCGCAAGCCCTCACACTCCCTATGTCAGCACCCGCAACCGGTCTCCCCGCAGGCGCGCCGTCCGGCCGTCGCCAGATTCTCGTCACGTCGGCCCTTCCGTATGCGAACGGGCAAATCCATATCGGCCATCTGGTCGAATATATCCAGACGGACATCTGGGTCCGGACGCTGCGAATGCACGGGCACGAGGTCTACTACGTCGGCGCCGACGACACGCACGGCACGCCGATCATGCTGCGGGCGGAAAAGGAAGGCATCACGCCGAAGCAACTGATCGACCGCGTCTGGCAAGAGCACAAGCGCGACTTCGACAGCTTCGGCATTTCCTTCGACAATTACTATTCGACCGACTCCGAAGAGAACCGGCTTCTGAGCGAATCCGTCTATACGGCGCTCAGGGATGCGGGCCTGATCGAGGCACGCGACATCGAACAGGCCTACGACCCGGTCAAGGAAATGTTCCTGCCGGACCGCTTCATCAAGGGCGAGTGCCCGAAGTGCGGCGCGAAAGACCAGTACGGCGACAATTGCGAAGTGTGCGGTTCGACCTACCAGCCCACCGAGCTGATCAACCCGTACTCGGTGGTGTCGGGCGCCACGCCGATCCGCAAGACTTCGACGCACTATTTCTTCCGTCTCTCGGATCCGCGCTGCGAGAATTTCCTGCGCGGCTGGGTCGGCGGTCTGGCGCAGCCCGAAGCCACCAACAAGATGCGCGAATGGCTCGGCGACGCCGGCGAAGCCAAGCTCGCCGACTGGGATATCTCGCGCGACGCGCCGTACTTCGGCTTCGAGATTCCGGGCGCGCCGGGCAAGTACTTTTATGTGTGGCTGGATGCGCCGGTCGGCTATTACGCGAGCTTCAAGAACCTTGCCGAAAAACGCGGCATCGATTTCGACGCGTGGATCCGCAAAGGCTCGACAGCGGAGCAGTACCACTTCATCGGCAAAGACATCCTGTACTTCCACACGCTGTTCTGGCCGGCCATGCTCGAATTCTCGGGTCATCGCACGCCGACCAACGTGTTCGCGCACGGCTTCCTGACCGTGGACGGCGCGAAGATGTCGAAGTCGCGCGGCACCTTCATCACGGCGCAAAGCGTGATCGACACCGGCCTGAACCCGGAATGGCTACGCTACTACTTCGCGGCCAAGCTCAACAGCACGATGGAAGACCTCGACCTGAACCTCGACGACTTCCAGGCGCGCGTGAACAGCGATCTGGTCGGCAAGTACGTGAACATCGCGAGCCGTGCGGCGGGCTTCCTGATCAAGCGTTTCGACGGCCGCGTCCAGGACAGCGCGATGCAGCATCCGCTGCTCGGTACGCTGCGCGAAGCGGTTCCGCAGATCGCGGCCAACTACGAAGCACGCGAGTACAACCGCGCGCTGCGCCAGACCATGGAACTGGCCGACACGGTGAACGCCTACGTCGACACGGCCAAGCCGTGGGATCAGGCGAAAGACCCGGCCAACTCGGTCGCCCTGCATGAAACCTGCAGCGTCAGCGTCGAGGCGTTCCGCCTGCTGTCGCTCGCGCTGAAGCCGGTGCTGCCGAAGCTCGCGGAAGCCGTCGAAGGATTCCTCGGCATCGAGCCGCTCAAATGGTCCGACGTCGCGGTGCCGCTCAGCTCCGCGCATCCGATCAACGCGTACAAGCATCTGATGACGCGCGTCGATCCGAAGCAGATCGAAGCGCTGCTGGCCGCGAACCGCGATTCGCTGCAGGCCACTGACGCTGCGGCGCCTGCGGACGCGACAACCAAGGCTAACGCCAAGTCCAAAGCGAAGGCGGCGGCTCCGGCAGCTACAGCCGGCGCTGAAGACGACGGCTCCGGCATCATCTCGATCGACGACTTTGCGAAGATCGACCTGCGCATTGCGAAGATCGTCGACTGCCGTGCGGTGGAAGGCTCGGACAAGCTGCTGCAACTGACGCTCGACGTCGGCGAGGAAAAAACCCGCAACGTGTTCTCCGGCATCAAGTCGGCGTATCAGCCGGAACAACTGATCGGCAAGCTAACGGTGATGGTGGCGAACCTCGCGCCGCGCAAGATGAAGTTCGGCCTGTCCGAAGGGATGGTGCTGGCGGCGTCCGCCACTGACGAGAAAGCCGAACCGGGTCTCTACATCCTCGAACCGCACAGCGGCGCGAAGCCGGGCATGCGGGTGAAATAAGCCACAGCAGGTTTCGGCGCGCCGGCAACGGCGCGTCTTCAAAATCAATCAATATTGAACCCAGGCCCGCGCCCGCACGCCGCGTTCTCCGCAAGCGGAACGCGGCGTGCCGCGCTCACCACCTGATCCGGTCGAAACGCCGCGTGTAGAACAGCGTACCGCCCTGGAACGTGCCGCCATACGCCACCACCGACCAGTAGCGCGTCAGGTTGACGGTCGCCTTGATCGCGTTGCTGGCCGACTGCAGACCCTGTTCATACCCGAGCACCAGCCACTGGCTGAGCGCCTTCGATACCATCACCACCTGCGGATCGGTCAACCCCACATCGCTCGTGCCGATCGAAAACTCGTCGAGCCCGAAGGTCTGCGCAATCCGCTTGCCCTGAGAATTGCCGAGCAACGCGAGTGCGGTCGTCATGCTGCTCTGCTGCCCGAGGTTGTTGCCCTGGTCGGTGCCGTGGCCGAACAGCAGCCAGGAGAGCTTTTCGTTGTCGGGCACGTTCGGCTCGGAGACGAGCTTGGCGACCGGCGCGTCGACCGTACCGGTCACCTGCACGCCGGCCTCGATCTGCTGGTTGCGCCGCATGGCGAGAATGTTGATGCCGGGGTTCGCCACCGGACCGTTGAACGTGAAGAAGCCGTTTTCGATACCGAGCTTGCGGCCGAACGCCGTGTAGGTCGAGCCTTCGGTCACGCGCACATTGCCGACGGCGCGCAGCGGCAGATCCGGCGCGCTTAGCGCGGTGATGGTGCCGGTCAGGCCGAGGTCCGCGCCCTGACCGCGGAAACGGAAATTCTTGCCCAGGTCGATGTCGATGCTGGCATGCGGCGCGAAGCGGCCGACCGGCTTGTCGGTGGCCGCCACGCCCGGCGCCGTCTCGCCGGGGATCGTGCCGTCGGGGCGCACGATCACCACGTCGTCGCCGAGCTTCGGCGCGGCCTGCTCCGGCATGTCGAAGAGCGCGCGATCGACCGTGAACTTGCCGTTGATATCCATGGCGCCCAGGTGGCCGCCGTTCGCCACCGTGGCGCTGCCCGACAGCGACAGCTTGCGGTCCGGCGCGGCAAACACTTCGAGCTTGTCGGCGACGATGCTCGCGGTCAGGTCGGGTTCCGCGCCGTCGAGGCGCACCCGGCCGGAGGCGCGCAGCGTACCGCTCGCGCCGTGGAATTCGACCTGCTGGAAGTCCACCAGATTCTGCGACAGCGCAATCCGGATCACACCGTCCTTCAGTTGCACGCCCTGATCGACCATGGTGGCCGACAGGCCGTCGCCCAACAGCGAGCCCGACAGATTCGGCTTGGCCACCGTGCCGCCGAGCGCGAGCTTCAGCGCGAGGTGGCCGTCGAGCACATAGCTCGGGCCGAACAGGCCACCGGTGGTTTTCAGCGACGGGATGTTCGCGTTGACGTTGCCGGTCACCGGCGCTTCTTCGTTCACGCCCAGCACGCCGTCGTTCATCGCCAGCGTCGTATGGGCATCCGCGTCGATCACGCCGAGCCGGCTCGCCTGGGCGTGGACCGTGGCGTTCAGCCGGTTGCCGGCGCTGAAGTCGGCGCGGGCGGCCAGATCGGTGATGCCGAGCGCCGCCAGTCCGCGGCCGATCTCGACCGTCACGTCGCCGCCGCGGCGCTTCAACTGGATGTGGCCGCTCGCGGTGTTGCCGAGCGCGAAGTCCCAGTCGCCGTCGAATACGAGATCGGTCTTCACCGGCGGCGGCTCGCCGGTGATTTCCTGACGCAGCGCGAGGAGCCGCGTGAGCGAGATATCGGTCAGCGATCCGGTGGACTGGATGCGCCCGTGGTCCAGTGCGAACGACTTCAGGTCGAGCACCGCGCCTTCCAGCGTGAGCCGGGTTGCGCCGAGCGTCACGTGATTGAGCGCGGCGCTGATGGTCAGCGGCGCTTCGAGATTGAGCGCGGGCGTGCCGCGATTCTGCAACTGCGTCACCGTGCCGTCCCAGCGCGTGCCGTCGCGGGTATCGGAGAGGCCGCCGTGGGCCGCGAGCGACACGTCGAGTGGACGCTGGTACACCTTGCCGCTCGCCTGCGCTTCCAGCGTGTGCTTCGCGCGGGTGCCGTTCAGGCGCGCGCTGAGTGTCGCGAGCTCGACCCCTTCGGCGCTCAGGTCGCGCGCGTCGGTCGTGAAGACGAGCGCGCCGTTCGCGCCGTCGCGCAATTCGGCGTGGCCTTCCGCGTGACCGAGCCGGTTCGCGCCGAACACGACGCTGTCGGCCTTGTAGTTCAGCGTGACGTTCGGGTGAGCGAACGAGCCTGTGACGTCGCCGTCGGCTGCCACAATGCCTGCCAGTCCAAAACCGAGCCGCTCGAGTTGCGGCGCGTCGACGTTGAAGCGCAAACGGTCGCCGGGCGCGCCGAAACTGCCTTGCAAACTCACCTGGTTGCCCGCCACCGAGAGGCTCGCCTTGCTCGGCAGAATACGCGAGCCGGCCAGTTGGACCGTGCCGCCGCCCGTCAGCGGCAAGCCGTCATAGACGCTCTCGCCGAGCTTGAAATCGGCCTTGGTCGTAAAGGTAGGACCGAGCACACCGGCCGCGTTGATCGTACCGTTGACGCGCGCTTCGATCTTGCGCGACGGCGCGGCGCTTGCCTGCTTCGCTGCGCGTTTCGCCTCCGCGGCCTTGGCCGCCACCTTGGCTGGCGCATTCGGCGTTGCGGTGGCGGGGCCGGCAACCGGTGCGCGCGACGGCATCCGCGAGGTCAGCCCGAGCGGATCGAAATCGGTCAGTTGTGCTTTCAGGTTATAGGTCGAACTCGCGTCGTGCTTGATCGCGCCGGACAGATCGATGTGGCCGCGTCCCGAGGTGATCTTCACGTCGTTAAAGCTCATGCGCGCCGGATCGAACGTCACCTTGCCTTGCGCGCGCAGCGCCGCCTTCGGATCGGCGAGATCGAGCGTGATGCTCTGCACGTCGTCGTTCAGGCGAATGGCGATGGGGCCGGCGAGCTGAGTGGGCCGCACGCTCGCTTGCAGCGCGTTCAGGTCCAGTCCGGCCACCTGCAGGTCGAGCTGGCCATGCTTGCCGGACAGCGCGCCGGCGCCGGTGACGGTGGCGTTCCTCACGAGCCGCAGGTTGAGGTTCGAGAGGCTCTGCGCGTGCGCGTCGAGCCGTACGTCGGCATGCGCGTCGATGAGCGGCAACAGGTTCTGGTCGACCGCGCCCGGTTTCGCATTGACGATCGACACCTGGCCGCCGACCACGAAGCCAGCGGGCGCCGCCGATCCATGGGGGGCCGCGGGCGCGCTCGTGGCACTCGCCGCGGCGCCGGCGCCTGCCGCCTCCCCGACCACCGGCTGCAACTCCGCCCGCACCGCTAGATCGGCGAGCGGCGCGCCGGGTGCAAACGCCTGCGGATTGATGTGGTCGAAGGTCAGCGTCGCGCGTTGCAGCGGCACGGCGGCAAACGGCGCCGCCTCGATGCGCGCGTGTCCGGCGAGCTTCATGCCGCTCGCGTCCAGTTCGCCCACCAGGGCTTCGAGCGACCCCGTCAGATGGCCGCCCACCTGCACCGGCTCTGCGTTGACCTTGCCCGAATAACCGATATCGCCCGTCAGCGCGAACGGCCGCACGCCATCGAGTTTCGCCGCTGCCGTCACCGAGCCGAACGGCGTCTCCAGTCGGTCGATGGAGGCCTCGTGATGCACCCCGTCGCTGCGGCCATGGAACAGGAAACGCGAAAACTCCGTGGTCGACCCGCCTTCATGCAACAGCAGCGCGTCGATCCGCAGATCGCGCACTTCGAGCTGCATCGGCAAGCGCAGATCCTGCGGCAAGCTCATCGGGCCGCTGCTCGGCGACGAGGATGAACCGATGCGCGCGTCGATCGTGCCGATATGCAGGTAGTCGACCGCAAAGCGCCACGGATGCCCCGTCAGCGCCCAACGCCCGTCGATGCTGTCCACCTTGATGTCGGTGCCGCTGCCGTCGAAACTGCGCCACTCGACCTGCTGCAGCCGTACGCCGGTTGCGAGCGCACCGCCCTTCAGCTCGCCGGAGAGGCGGCCTCCCAGCAGCTTGACGGCCGCCTGCCAGGCGTACGCCGTGCCGCGTTCGGTTGCTACCGCGCCGTACAACACCCCGGCCGCCAGCGCGACGAGCAGCACCGGCACCCCCATCGCCCACGCGAGCGCCTTCCACAGCCGCCGCCCGCGACGGGCGGGCGGCGGCGTGTCGGGACCGCCCGGCGTGGCGTCACCGGGCGTCTGCGAAGCGGGGTTGGCGGAAGCATCCGTCGTCATACTCGAACCATGCGAATCAGGCCAGTCAAGTCAAAATAAGGTCAAAGGTCAGAAGGCAATGCCCAGCGTCAGGTAAGGCCGGAAGTCCTTGTCGCGAATCCCGTAGGCCAGGTCGACGTTCACCGGGCCGACCGGACTGCGCCAGCGCGCACCGAACCCGACGCCCGGGTAGAACACTTTCTCGTGCCAGGTATCGGTGGCGGTGCCGACATCGAAGAACAGCGCGCCGCCCCAGTCATGGGTGAACCAGTGCTGATATTCCGTCGTGCCGGTGACGAGGTACTTGGTGGGCAGCACCGAGCCGTCGACGCTGTTACCGATGCTCTGATAACCATAGCCGCGCACCGAATTCGAGCCACCCGCGCGGAACAGCAGCGAAGCCGGTACGCCGTTCGAACTGCCGGCCGTGAACACGCCGCCCAGTTCGGCGCGGAACAGCACCAGGTCTTCCTTGCCGATCGGGATGTACTGCTGGCCACGTGCGTAGATGCGGCCGAAGGTCTGGTCGGTCGCCACGCCCTTGACCGCGAATCCCGCTTCGACGTGAATCAGGTTGCCGGAGCGCGGGAACAGCGGATCGTCGGTGTTGCGGCGCGTCCATGTCCATGCCGGCACCAGCGCGCGGCTGGTGGTCGGCCCCACCGCGTTCTGGTCGAGCCGGTCCTGGTAATACAGGATCGAATAGCCGTAGTCGAGGTACTGCGAGGTGCGGGTAGTCTGCACCCCGGCGCGAATGCTGTAGATACGCGTGTCCGAGACGTCGGTGGTCGTGTAGGACGCCAGCACGCTGTTGGTCCACGCGCGTTCGCCCGGCGGCATGGAAAGCTGGATCTGGCCGAACTGCTCGATCTGGTCGATCCGGCCGCCCACCGTGAACGGGTAGGCCTTGCCGAAGGTGTCGAGGTACGAGTAATTGCCCTGGACCTGCGGACCGGTGTCGGTCGCATAGCCCACCCCGCCGCGGATGCTGTTGTACGGATACTCGCTGACCTTCACCCGCACCGGCGTCTCGAGCGGCTTGGTGGGGTCGTCGCCGACGTCGATGGCGACGCTCGCGTAATACGGCGTGTTCTGCAACTGGCGCTGCAATTCGGCGACGCGCTGCACGTCGTAGATCGCGCCGACCGAAATCGGATTCACGTTGTCGACGATCTGCTCGGGGTAGCGGCGCGTGCCGGACACTTCGAGCTTGCCCATCGTGAAGGTCGGCCCGCTGTCGAACACCACCGTCAGCTTTGCCTGATGCGTACGCGGGTCGATGCGCGCCTCCGAGCGGGAAATCTTCGCGGCCACGTAGCGGCGCGCCTGCAGGGCTTTCAGCGCGGCGTTCTTGGCGTCGTCCCAGCCCCCTTGCGAGAAGGCGTCGCCCTCGTGCAGCGAAAAGGCAAAGCGCGTGGCGTTTTCCTGGGCCGGGTCTTCGGTCAGCACCGGCCCGTGAAACGACAGCGCAATCGAAGAAATGGTGGTTTGCGGACCGGGATCCACGCTCACGGTGACGCGCTTCTTGCCGTCCACGGTGCGCACGTCGGTGCGCACCACCGGCGAGAAATAGCCGGCGGTCGCGGTCAGGTCGCGCACCTGCTGCGGCGTTGCAGTGACGAGAAAGCCGAACTGGTCGTCGCTGATATCGTCGCGTTTGGCGAAGCGGGCGATATCCAGATGCTCTTCGAGCAGCTTGCGCACGGCGCGGGGCTTGGCCTCGATGTCCACCTTGTAGGCCGCGCGCGCCTCTCCGCCGAGGCACGCCAGCCAGACGATGCCGAACACCAGCCAGGCGCGCAGCAACCGTGACGCGGCCGGCGCGCGGCGCGCGAGCCGCCCCTGCCGCCTATCCGGTTTGCCCTTGCGCACCCACGACGGTTCGATCGCACAACCCGCCAAACAGGACCTCCGCGGCCGTTGTTGATGAATGATTCGACTTGCCGGCCACCGCGGCGGCCTGAAGCTCGCTATTTGACCACATCGGCGCCGCCTCGCGATCATCTCGAAATTGGCGGCGCAGCCCCCTCGGAGACCCGGCAGACGCCCCGCCGATGCCCTGTGCATGCGCTTGCCGGCCGACATCGGCGCGGGCCCTTTGGCGCAGCGCGCCCGCCTTGGACGTGGCGGCCGGGCCGATGTTCCGCGAGTTTTCGACCGCGGGCGGCGCTTGCGGTAAAATTGCGATTGACACGCGCGACGGTCGCAACGGCTGCCGCCACTTCCCTATACGGACGTTGAGCCATGTATCAATCGGACATCACGCAGTTCCTGAATCAGCTGAAGCAACAAAAGCCCACTCTGGAGGCGGAGCAGCGCCGCGGCCGCTCGCTGCTGTGGGACAAGCAGCCGATCGACCTCGAAGAGCGCGCCGAGCAGCAAGCCTCGCGCGTGCAACAGACCTCCTACCAGTACTACCAGAACTTCTGAGCGTGAGCACCGCCGACGAGGCCCGCGCCGCGAAGGCGCAGCCCGACGCTGCGCTCGCCGCGCCCAAGACCGACTCGACGCCCGATACCGTCGACGGTATTGCGTTCGCGCGCCTGTACGGCGAGCCGCTCTTCAAGCTGCCGACGGATCTGTATATCCCGCCGGACGCGCTCGAAGTCTTCCTTGAAACGTTCGAAGGCCCGCTGGATCTGTTGCTGTACCTGATCCGCAAGCAGAACTTCAACGTGCTCGACATCCCGATGGCGGACGTCACCACGCAGTATCTGGGCTACGTCGAGCAACTGCGGGAAACCAACCTCGAGCTCGCGTCCGAATACCTGCTGATGGCGGCGATGCTGATCGAGATCAAGTCGCGCATGCTGCTGCCGGTCAAGAAGGCGGACACCGGCGAGGAAGCCGAAGACCCGCGCGCCGAACTCGTGCGGCGTCTGCTCGAATACGAGCAGATGAAGCTCGCGGCGCAACGGATCGACCATTTGCCGCAACTGGGCCGCGACTTCCTGCGCGCCGACGTCTACATCGAGCAAAGCATCACGCCGCGTTTTCCGGACGTGAACAGCGAAGATCTGCGCGCCGCCTGGGCCGACGTGATCAAGCGCGCCAAGCTCGTGCAGCATCACCGCATCTCGCGCGAGGAGCTGTCGGTGCGCGAACACATGAGCGTGATCCTGCGGCGTCTGCAGAACACACGCTTCATGGAGTTTTCGGAGCTGTTCGACACGACGCGCGGCGTGCCGGTGGTGGTGGTGAACTTCATCGCCATGCTGGAGTTGTCGCGCGAATCGCTGATCGAGATCACCCAGGCCGAACCCTTCGCGCCGATCTACGTGCGGCTGGCCTACCTGCCGGCATAAGCGGTCCACAGGCCTTTGCCGGCGGTCGCGGCGGCGCTGATGCTGCAGTCCGTCCGCCGGAGCACACTAGAGGCACGCCTCGTTTCGGTGCGCCCCACGCGCAAATCCACTACAATCCCGCGCTCCGAACCCGTCATCACCGGAACGGGAGCCCGGCAGGGCCAAGTGGGGTGAATGCACCCTTTCTGTGTCTGCCGGATCCTGCGCCGCGCGAGGAAAACACCGTCCGATCATGAAAGTCATCAGCTCGATCCACGAATTGCGCGACCAGTTGCGCGGCCAGAACCGCACTGCGTTCGTCCCGACGATGGGCAATCTGCACGAAGGCCACCTCTCGCTGATGCGCCTCGCGCGCCAGCACGGCGACCCGGTGGTGGCGAGCATCTTCGTCAACCGGCTGCAATTCGGGCCGAACGAGGATTTCGACAAGTATCCGCGCACGCTCGAAGCCGACATCGAAAAGCTGCAAAAAGAGAACGTCTACGTGCTGTTCGCACCGACCGAGCGCGATCTCTACCCGGAGCCGCAGCAGTACCGCGTGCATCCGCCGCACGATCTGGGCGACATCCTCGAAGGCGAATTTCGCCCGGGCTTCTTCCAGGGCGTGTGTACCGTCGTGATGAAGCTGATGTCGTGCGTGCAGCCGCGCGTCGCCGTGTTCGGCAAGAAGGATTACCAGCAGCTGATGATCGTGCGCCAGATGTGCCACCAGTTCGCGCTGCCGACCGAAATCGTCGCCGCCGAAACCGTGCGCGACGCCGACGGCCTCGCGCTCAGCTCGCGCAACCGCTATCTGCAGGCGGCCGAGCGCGCCGAAGCGCCGAAGCTCGCCATCGAGCTGAACCGCGTGCGCGACGCCGTGCTGGCCGGCAACCGCGACTTCGCCGCCATCGAGCGCGAAGCCATGGCGGCGCTCGCCGCGCGCGGCTGGCAGCCGGACTATATCGCCGTGCGCAAGCGCGTCGACCTGCTGCCGCCCACGGCGCAGGACATCGAGGCGCCGCTCGTCGTGCTCGCGGCGGCCAAGCTGGGCGCCACGCGGCTCATCGACAACCTCGAAATCTGACGCTTTCTCAAGCGCACCGAACCAGAAAAGCACCCTAAGGGACCGGTCAATGCAACGTCACATGCTGAAATCGAAGATCCATCGCGTCGCCGTCACGCATTGCGAACTGCACTACGAAGGCTCGTGCGCGATCGACGAAGATCTGCTGGAAGCCGCGAATATCGTCGAGAACGAACGCATCGACATCTGGAACATCAACAACGGCGAGCGTTTCTCGACCTACGCGATCAAGGGCGAACGCGGCAGCGGGATGATTTCGCTGAACGGTTCGGCGGCGCGGCGCGCGCAACTGGGCGACCTGGTGATCATCGCGGCGTTCGCGACGGTGGATGAGGCCGAACTGAAAGCCGGCTGGAAGCCGGACCTGGTGTTCGTCGACGATAACAACAGGATCAAGGGCAGCCGCGATCACGTGCCCACGCAAAGCTGGACCTGACGCGGCGGGCGTTCGATTCGGGCGGGCCGCCCTGCCACGGCCCGCTTGACGCTTAAGCTTTCGGCTTGCGTTCCAGCCATTCGACGATCGGCTGCCACTGCTCCAGATCCTTTTCGACCCGGCTTTTCGCCACATCCCACAGCGTCAGGCCGTGCGCGGCCAGTTGCACGTAGTTCTGCGTATCGCGCAGGTAGCCCAGCACCGGCAACTCCAGGCCCTCGACGAAGCGGTGCAACTGCTCGGCCGAGCGCGTGCGCGCATCCACCCGCATCCCCACCACGCCGATTTCGATGCCGCCTTTCCTCACCGCCTTTTCCTTGGCGAGGCGCTCGAGAAATTCCTGGGTGGCGAGAATATCGAATAGCGACGGCTGGAGCGGCACGATCACCTTGTCAGCCAGTTCCAGCGCGATGCCGAGGCGATTGCCGTGCAAGCCGGCGGGCGTGTCGATCACGGCGTGTTCCAGCCCTTTGGGCGGCTTCGTGGGCGTCTCCGGGTCGACTTCCCAGACTTCGATCGCCGGCAGCGTGGCGGGCCGCAATTCCAGCCAGGCATGGGCCGACTGCTGCTTGTCCAGATCCGCCAGCGCCACCCACTCGCCGGCGGCTGCGAAATAGCCGGCCAGATTGGTCGACAGCGTGCTCTTGCCCACGCCGCCCTTAGGATTGGCCACCACGATTACCGTCATGAATACTCCCGGGAAGAAGGCTGGCACAGCCAGCCGGTTTGCCGCTTCTGCTTCTATCTAGCCTGGTGTTGCGTCGACCCCGTCGATCCAGCCGTTGATAATATCGACAAAATCAGCCTGGCCGAAACCCCCGAAACGCGATTTAAGGCGTCATTCTTACAGAAAGGAGCGAAATACCATGAGCAAACTGCGCGCGAGCTGCACGATCGACAGTCTTCACGAGCGCCAGCGGGGCACGCTCCCCGACCTGCTGGGCGTGCGGGTGATCGCGCTGGAGCAGGGCTCGCTCACCGCCGAGCTGACCGTGCGCCCCGAACTGCTGGCGCCCAACGGCTTTCTGCATGCGGCCACCGTCATCGGTCTGGCGGACACGGCGTGCGGCTACGCCTGCATCGCGCATCTGCCGGAGACGGCCCGTAGTTTTACCACCATCGAGCTGAAGAGCAACTTTCTCGGCACGTGCATCGAGGGTACGGTGCGCGCGGTCGCCAAGGGCGTGCATCTGGGACGGACGACGCAGGTGTGGGACGCGACGGTGGTCGATCCGAACGGCAAGACGATCGCGTTGTTCCGGTGTACGCAGATGGTGTTGGTGTGAGGTTTTAAGGGTCGCTGTATATTAGACAGCATTTGCTGTTGAATATACAGCAACTGCACTTCATCGCGTCAGTTGCTGTATGAAATACAGCAACTGCTGTACAATAGACAGCAATACCTTTTTACGAACACACGAACCGGGTTGGACAACAATCTGGAGGGTTGCCCAGATGAACGAGAAAATGTTTGCCGAGCTGTTCGGTGGCGCCGAGCGGCTCAAGGCGCTCCGAGAACTTTTCGAACATGCCGACCAGGAATACAGCTCGCGCGAGCTCGCGGCCGCCGCCCACACTGATCGCGGCAACACGCACCGCTGGCTGAAGCGCTGGGAAGAAGCCGGCCTCGTCAGGCGAGGTATCGTCACGGCGACGAATTTTCAGGCCTCCGCCGACCCCGCGCTCGCTCCGTTGGTCACCTTGTTCCGGCAGAGCAGCGAGCTGGTGGCGGATCTCCGTGATGCGCTCGCCGACATCGAGGGCGTGCGTTCGGCTGTGATCTTCGGGTCGTTTGCGCGACACGGGGAAAAGGCAGAGAGCGACATCGACGTGCTCGTCCTCGGGGACGTGTCGGAGCTCAAAACCAACGCAAGGCTTCGGCCGCTGGCGCGCAAGCACGGGCGGGCCTTTAACGCGTCCGTGTTTGCTGCGGAGCAGTTCAGGGAACTGCTTGCACAGGGCGATGGATTCGCGACTGAGGTCATGGCGCAACCGCGCATCCTGTTGATAGGGGATCTGGATGCCGGGACTTGAACATTGGCTGAATACGCCGGCTACACCCCTCGAAAAACAACGCACGGTCAACAAGGCGCAGTTTCAGGGATGGCTCAAGGAGGCTGTCCGCAAGTACGAGGACGCGAACCGCCATCCCAACAGCGAGAGTACGCGTATGGACGCGGCGTACGACGCGGTATTTTTCTGCGCCCTTGCGGTCCTGACGAGTCAGGCCGTGCGTGTTACCTCACGCCCGGGACATCATGCAATTGCGCTCGAGGCCGCTGCAGCGGTGATGAAGCTCCCCGCCATGTTGACCGACGAGGCAGACGCGTTGCGGGAGTGGCGCAACCGCAAGTATCAGGGGTTCTTCTCGGCCAACGAGCGTGATGTGGGGGACGCCATCGAGACGGCACGCAAGTATCTCGAAGCGACCAGTGCGTGGGTAAAACGGGAGCAAGCGCAGTTGTTGAAGTAACGGCTCAGCGCCCTACTGAAACCACAAACCCCTTCGGACCCACGTCCGAAGGGGTTTCCACAACCCACTAACTCAGCCCCGCCGCCTCAAGCATCTTCAAGCCGCCACCGCCCGCGGCGCCTTCGCCCCGCCCAGCGCCGCCACACCGCTGCCCAGCAGCGACTGCACCACCAGCGTCACTGCCCAGAAAGCCGGATATTCCCAGCCGCCGTTCGGCGAAGCGAAGCCCCAACCGTTGTGCAAGTGAGCCGACATGGCGCCCAGCATGAACGGCAGCAGCACCAGCGCCACCCAGCGCACCTGCACGCCAAGCAGCAACGCGATCCCGCCCGCCAGTTCGACAAAAGCCGTCACATAGCCGAGCCAACCCGGCAAACCGAGCGATTCGAAGAAATGCGCCGTGCCCGGCAGCGTGAAAACGAAAATCTTCTGCAGGCTGTGCGCGAGGTAAAGAACGCCCAGCGCGAGACGCAGGAGCGTGGCGGCCAGATCGGCCGAACGGTTCGAGTTCATCAAGAGTCCTTGTCAGTTGAGTGGGACGACGCCTACGCGCGCGCCGTCGATAGACCGGACTGTATTCGAACCATGGGAAGGGAAAAACCGCCGCTCAGGCTTAGATTATTTCCTCGCAGGCGTTAATCCACTCCAAGCAGAAAGACCGGGACAGGACAGATCAGCGAATGGCCCCAAACAGGCGCGCCAGGTCGAGATGCCCGGCCAGCGTATCGGCCAGCCGGTCAAGCGAGGCCTCGCGCAGCGCCGGATAATCAACCGCCTCGGCGTCGCTCAGGCCGGCCCATTGCAGCAGCGAGGCGCACGCGGCCGGCGTGTCGAACAGGCTATGCACGTAAGTGGCGAGAATCTGCCCATCCGCCGAGCGCGCGCCGTCCGGACGCTCGCCTCCGTCCGGCGTCGCCAGCCGCAACGCCGGCACAGCCAGCGCCGGACCCGCGGTCTCGCCCATGTGAATCTCGTAGCCGGCCACATCGGCCGCGCCCGGCAGCGCGAGGCAACCCGTCACGTTCTTCAGCGTCTTCTCGCGCGTCAAGGTGGTCGAGTAATCGAGCCAGCCGAGACCCGCGACGCTCCCCGGCGTCCCTTCGACGCCATGCGGATCGGCCACTTCGCGCCCAAGCATCTGCATGCCGCCGCAAATGCCGATGACCTTGCCGCCATAGCGCAAATGGCGTTGCAGCACCAGGTCCCAGCCCTGCGCGCGCAGAAACGCGAGGTCGCCCTGCACGTTCTTCGAGCCAGGCAGGATGATCAGATCGGCGGCGGGCGGTGGCGTCCCGCTGCGCACGTAGTGAAAATCGACCTGCGGATGCGCACGCAATGCGTCGAAATCCGTGTGGTTGCTGATATGCGGCAGCACTGGCACGACCACGCGCAGCGTCGTGCGTGCTGCGGCGCCCGCCACCTGCGCGGCGCGCAATTCGCGCGGCAGCATGTCTTCGGCATCGAGCGTGAGGCCATGCAGGTACGGCACCACGCCGAGCACCGGCTTGCCGGTCCGCGCTTCGAGCCAGTCCAGACCCGGCTTGAGCAGACTGATGTCGCCGCGAAAGCGGTTGATGATGAAGCCGCACACACGCGCCTGCTCGCTCTCCGACAGGCACGCGAGCGTCCCGGTCAGATGGGCGAACACCCCGCCGCGATCGATATCCGCGACCAGCACGACCGGACAATCGACCGCCTCCGCAAAACCCATGTTGGCGATATCGCGATCGCGCAGATTGATTTCCGCGGGACTCCCGGCCCCTTCGACGAAGATCGTGTCGTAGCCCGCCTGCAGACGCGCATACGACTCCAGCACCGCTTCGAAGGCCACGGGCTTGTAGTCGTGATACGCGCGCGCATCCAGATTCATGCGCGCCTTGCCGTGGATGATCACCTGCGCGCCGCGATCGCTGGTGGGCTTGAGCAGCACAGGGTTCAGGTCGGTGTGCGCGGCGATGCCCGCCGCCACCGCCTGCAATGCCTGGGCGCGGCCGATCTCGCCGCCGTCGACCGTCACCGCGCTGTTGAGCGCCATGTTCTGCGGCTTGAACGGCGCCACCCGCACGCCGGCGCGAAGCGCGAGGCGGCACAGGCCCGCGACGAGCGTGCTCTTGCCCGCGTCGGAGGTCGTCCCCTGGATCATCAGCGTGCCACGCGGGATACGCACTGCGTCAGGCAAGTTCGAAGTCTCTGGCATCGTCACGAAACAGAAGGTCCCGCTGGTTATCCGAAGCGGGCATTATCCCATCGCGCCAGGACGCCCCGGTACAATCACGCCATGATTCCTCGCGACCTCACCTTCGTTCTCGGCGGCGCCCGTTCGGGCAAAAGCCTGCATGCCGAACAGCTCGCGAGCGGCAGCGCGCGGCCCGTCACCTATATCGCCACCGCGCGTCGCGCCGACGACGCGGAATTCGCCGCCCGCATCGCCCATCATCGCGCGCGGCGTCCGGCCCACTGGCAACTGATCGAGGCGTCCGTGGATCTCGCCGGCGCGGTTGCGCAAGCCGACGCGCCGGGGCACTGCATCCTGATCGACTGCCTGACCTTGTGGCTCGCCAATCTCCTTTGCCCACCCGACTGCGCCGCCGCGAGCGACGACTACCTCGCGCGCTTTGCGGCCTTCGAGGCGGCGCTTGGCGCGGCCGCCGGCAAGATCATCGTGGTCAGCAATGAGATCGGTCTTGGTGTGGTGCCGCTGGGTGCCGCCACGCGTCTCTACGTCGACGAACTCGGGCGGCTCAATCAACGCATCGCGGCCTTGAGCACCCAGGTCACGATGATGGTCGCGGGCCTGCCGCTCGCACTCAAGACGGCGGTCCGCTAACCATGCTGTCGCTGCCCCTGATCGCCGCGCTGGCGACCGCCGGCGTCGCCGTGGACCGCTGGTTCGGCGAACCGCGCACGGCGCATCCACTCGTCGGCTTCGGCAAGCTCGCCATGCGCATCGAAGCGCGGCTGAACACCGGGCGGCGCGGACGATTGCTCGGCATCGTCGCGTGGGGACTCGCCGTGTTGCCGCCGGTCCTCGTCGCCACGTGGCTCGTCGCGGTCCTGCCGTTCGCCTTGGCCTGCGCCGTACATGTCGTGTTGCTTTGGTTCGCGCTCGGCGCGCGCAGTCTCAACGACCACATTGCACCCATCGCCCGCGCGCTCGCCCAGCGCAATCTTGCCGAGGCCCGCACGCTGACCGCGCGCATCGTGTCGCGCGAGACCGGCAGCGCAGACGAAGCCGCACTCTCGCGCGCCGCCGTCGAATCGGCGCTCGAAAACGGCAACGATGCGATCTTCGGCGCGCTCTTCTGGTTCGCCGTGGCGGGTGGTCCGGGCGCGCTCGCGTTTCGCCTTGCCAACACGCTCGACGCCATGTGGGGCTATCGCACGCCGCGCTATCTGCGCTTCGGTTGGGCCGCCGCACGCATCGACGATGGCCTCAACTGGTTTCCCGCGCGCCTGACCGCCGCGAGCTATGCGCTGCTCGGCGACACGCGCACGGCCTGGCGCTGCTGGCGCGAGCAGGCGCCGCGCTGGGACAGTCCCAACGCAGGGCCCGTGATGGCGTCCGGCGCGGGGAGTCTCAACGTGCTGCTGGGCGGTGCCGCGGTGTATCACGGCGCGATCGAACAACGCCCGACGCTCGGCGCGGGGCAGCCCGCCAACGCCGGGCATATCGTCGCGGCGCTGCAACTGGTTGAGCGCACGGTGATACTGTGGCTCGCAGTCCTGATCGTGCTTGCGTTGCTGAGCGTCCCGTTTCATGGCTGATTTTATGACTGATCCCATCGTCCACGGCGGCAATCTGCACGAAGCCTCGCAGCGCTACGGCATTCCATACGCGCAATGGCTCGATCTTTCGACCGGCATCAATCCGCAAGGTTATCCGGTGCCGCCGCTGCCCGCCCACGCATGGCGCCGCCTGCCCGACGAAGGCGACGGTCTGGCGGCATGTGCCGCCCACTACTACGGTGCCCCCGATGCGCGGCATGTGCTGCCGGTGGCAGGCAGCCAGGCGGCCATTCGCGCGTTGCCTGGACTCATACCGCGTGCGACGGTGGCAATTGCGCCGCTGACCTATAGCGAATATGCCCCGGCGTTCGAGCGGGCGGGTCATCGGATCGTACCGCTCGATATCGCATGCGACGCGTTGCCTGACGATGTCACGCATGCCGTGGTCGTCAATCCGAACAACCCGACGGCCGATCATCTGAGCGCCGCAAAACTGCTGCAGTGGCACGCGCAACTGACGGCACGCGGCGGCACGCTGGTGGTCGACGAGGCATTCGCGGATGCGATGCCTGGGGCCTCGCTTGCCGCCTGTACGAACCTCGCCGGCCTTGTCGTGTTGCGCTCGCCCGGCAAGTTCTTCGGCCTCGCCGGCGTGCGAGCCGGATTCGTGTTGAGCGATCCGGTGCTGCTAGGAAGGTTGCGCGAGATACTCGGCGCATGGACCGTCAGCGGTCCCGCACGACATGCGGTGAGCGCCGCCTTCACAGACCTCACATGGCAAAACCAGATGCGCGCGCAACTCGCGGCGCAAAGCGCGCGCCTCACCGGTTTGTTGCAGGCACAACGTTTCTCGCCACACAGCACGCCGCTTTTCGCGTGGACCGACGACCCGCGTGCCGCCGCGTTGCATCGCGAGCTCGCCTTGCGCGGTATCTGGACACGGTTGTTTCCCACGTCGGCCAGCGTGCGGTTTGGCTTGCCAGGCTCCGGGGACGAGTGGCTGCGGTTCGAGCAAGCGCTAAGCGAAAGCGTTCATGCGATCGAAGCGGCGCGCGCAGGTTGACCTGCCCGGCGCGCACCTATCGAAAGCGCACCCATCAAAAAACTCACGTCTCGCCACATGATCCGACTGCCCCGCCTCGTCTCACTTGCCGGCGCCATGCTGCTTGCCTGCGCTTACGCGTCGTCGGCACACGCCACCGTCACCGCGACTGACGACACGGGCGCGACCGTCGCGCTCGCCGCACCGGCGCAACGCGTGATCAGCCTCGCGCCGCACGTGACCGAGCTGATCTATGCAGCGGGCGGCGGCGCGAAACTCGTCGGCGCGGTTTCGTACAGCGACTATCCGCCCGAAGCGAAGCAGGTGCCGCGCGTCGGCGACAACAAGGCGCTCGACCTCGAACGCATCGTCGCGCTCAAGCCGGACCTGATCGTCGTCTGGCGGCACGGCAATGCGCAGGCCCAACTTGAACGCCTGCGCGAACTGCACATTCCGCTCTTCTTCAGCGAACCGCATCAACTCGACGACGTTGCCGTGACGCTGACCCGGCTCGGCACCTTGCTCGGCACATCGGGCACCGCAGACGCGGCGGCCAGCGCTTACCGGCAGGACATCGCGCAGTTGCGCAGCCGTTATGCGAGCCGGCCGCCCGTCAGCGTGTTCTATCAGGTCTGGGATCAGCCGCTGATGACGCTCAACGGCACGCACATGATCAGCGATGTGATCACGTTATGTGGTGGACGCAACGTGTTTGCGAAACTCGCGCCGCTGGCGCCGACCGTTTCCACTGAAGCCATACTGGCGGCCAACCCGGAAGCGATCGTGACCGCATCGGCGGGTGCGACCAAGCCTGACGCGCCGCTACCGCAACTGGAGAAATGGCGCGCGTGGCCGAGCCTCAAGGCCGTGGCGCGCAACAACCTGTTTGCGATCGACGGCGATCTGATCGACCGGCCCGCGCCGCGAATCGCACAGGGTGCCAGGCAGTTGTGCGAGGACCTGGAGGTGGCGCGCTCGCGCAGGCCCGCGAGTGAGGAGTGAGATTCGCGTGATGGCGTGTCACGCTATTGGTTGAAGATTGAAGATTGAAACGACGCAGCCAACCCGACACGCTACACGCTCACGCATTCCACCGCACGAGCGACCAGACCTGCCGCTCATCGTCACGCCGCAGCCACACCACGCCGGACATATCGAGCGACCATTGCGTCGAACGTGCCACCGGCACGCCCAGCACCAGCGACGCAAGCACCCGTATCACGCCGGCATGCGTCACGACGTAAGCCGGCGAGCATTCGCGCGTCAGCCCAAAGCCATCGAGCCACGACTGCACCCGCTCGACGAACTGCGCGACACTCTCGCCGCCATGGGCGCGTGCGTGGTCGAAATCGGCTGCCCATTCATCCAGCAAGCTGCGACCGATCGCATCCCAGCGCTGTAGCTCCCACGCGCCGAAATTCATTTCCTTCAGACGTTCGTCGACGCTATGCGCGCAGCCGAAATTACCGGCCATCGCGCCTGCGACCGACGCACAACGCAGCAGCGGACTGGAGAGCAATACGCGCGGCGGCGGCACCTGCAAGGTGGCGAGGCGCATCGCCAGCGCCGCGGCCGACGCGGACGGATCGTCGGCGAGCGCTACGTCGCTTTGGCCGTAACACACGCCTTGCTCCACGGCGACGGCCGGATGTCGCATCAGAACGAGATCCACGCGAGCCCCAACAGATAGATAGCCAGTTCGAAAATCTGCTGCGCGAAGCCAAGGCAATCGCCGGTATAACCGCCAATGCGTCTGACGAAATAGCGGCCCAGCACAAAGCGCAGTACTGCCAACATCATAAGCGCCGCACACGCGAAGCGCCAATCCGGCCAGAACAGCGCCGGCAATCCGAACAGCGCCGCCCACGCGAACGCGGCGCCGCTCAGGCGCTGCGCCACGGGCTTCGCCTTGCCTTCCGCGCGCACATAGTCGAGCGTCGCCAGATAACTGATCGCGCAGGTGCGGCTCGCGGCATGTGCCGCAATTATCAGACCTGCCGCCCGCAGCGGCGGCAACGTCGACAACGTCTGCCACTTCAGCGCCAACGCGATCACGAGAGCAATGGCGCCGAACGCGCCGATGCGCGAATCGTGCATGATGCGCAGCACGTCCTCACGCGTATAGGCGCCGCCGAACGCATCGCAGCAATCCGCCAGACCGTCCTCGTGAAAGGCGCCCGTCACCAGCAGGGTCGCGGCCATCGACAGCAGCACGGCCACGCCCGGCGGGAACACGCGCAACGCGGCCAGATAGACGAGCGCACCCAGTCCGCCTACCAGCACACCGACCAGCGGAAAATAACGCGCGGCCGCGTTCAGATAGTGCGGCTCATAGCCAACCCAGCGCGGCACCGGCACGCGCGTGAAATACCCCAGCGCCGTGAAGAAATAGCGCAACTCCATGAGCGGGTTCATCAGCGTGCGACGCCTGTGAGCCGCTCACGCATCGCGGTCCGCGACACCGGCCGATTCGAAGCTCGCCATCTCGTTCAGGAACGCCACCGCCGCACGCAGCAGCGGCACCGCGAGCGCCGCACCGGTGCCTTCGCCAAGCCGCATGTCCAGCGCGAGCAACGGGATGCCGCCGAAATGATCGAGCATGCGGCGATGCCCTGCTTCGTTCGAGGCATGCGCAAACACGCAGTACTCGCGCACACTGGGCGCAAACGCATCGGCCACCAGCAGCGCGGAGGTGGCGATGAAACCGTCCACCAGAATCGTCATGCGCGCTTCGGCGGCGGCGAGATACGCACCGGCCATCATCGCGATTTCGAAGCCGCCGAAGGTTGCGAGCACATCCAATGCGGTGGCGCTCGACACAATGGCGCCGCGCGCCTCGGCACCCTGCGGATGACGCGCAAGCGCCGAAGCAAGCACGTTGCGTTTCTTCGCGAGCCCGGCATTGTCGAGCCCGGTGCCGCGACCGACGCATTCGTCGATCGGCACGCCGCACAGGCGGCTCATCAGACAGGCCGCCGCCGACGTGTTGGCAATCCCCATCTCGCCGAAGCCGATCACGTTGGTCCCGAGCGCCGCGTGATGGCGCACGCGTTCTGCGCCGGCACGCATCGCGGCGAGCGCCTGGTCGCGCGTCATGGCGGGTTCATGGGCGAAGTTGCGCGTACCGGCCGCAATGGGAATATCGACGAGCCCCTCGGTGCCCGGCAACGGCGTTGCAATCCCCGCATTGACCACTTCGAGCGTGATGTCGGCCACGCGGCTCAACGCGTTGATGGCCGCGCCGCCGGCCAGAAAGTTCGCCACCATCTGCGCGGTCACGGCCTGCGGATACGGACTCACCCCTTCCTGCGCGATGCCATGGTCGCCGGCGAACACGATCATGGCCGGGCGCTGCACCGTCGGATGCGTGGTGCGCTGGATAAGGCCCATCTGCCGCGCCAGCGTTTCGAGCCGCCCGAGGCTGCCGGGCGGCTTGGTCTTCGTATCGATGAGGTGTTGCAGCGTGCTGCGCAGCGTCTGATCGAGCGGTTCGACAACGGGTAAAACGAGGGACGAAATCATAGGGCTTCGAGTAAAAGATCAGTTCTTGTTCGTTCTTCAGGGTGCCGGTCCGGCCGACCCACGCTGCGCATCGGGCAGCCGCGGTGCCGGAATCAGCGCCTCGTGGCCGCCGTCCTGCAGCAGGATCAGCGGATAGCCGAAGGCGCGGCTCGCGAGCGTGGGCGTCAGCACTTCGCGCACCGGGCCGGCGCAGGCCACGCCCGTGCCGTCGAGCAGCAGCGCATGCGTCGCGAAACGGCGCGCCAGGTTCAGGTCGTGACACGAAAACACTACTGTACGCTTCGGCGCACTCGCCCAGGCAGTCAACGCCTCGAGGCAATCGATCTGGTGATGCAGGTCCAGATGCGACAGCGGTTCGTCGAGCAGCAACAGCGGCGCATCCTGGCACAACACGGCGGCCAGTGCGACACGCTGCCGCTCGCCGCCTGAGAGCGACAGCACATCGCGCGTCGCGAAACTGGCGAGGCCCAGCAAGTCGAGCGCGGCATGAGCGGCCGCGCGATCGGCTGCGCCCTCCCAGCCCCACCCTGCCAGATGCGGAAAGCGGTTCAGCATCACGATATCGAGCACGCTGGCGCTGAATGCATCGTGCGCGCTTTGCGGCATCAACGCGCGGCGCCGCGCGAGCGGCACCGGCGGCCAGTCGGCCACGCGCACGCCATCGAGTTCCACCTGGCCCGCGGCAGGCTGCTGCAACCCCGCCAGCGCCGAAATCAGCGTGGTCTTGCCGGCGCCGTTCGGCCCGGCGATGCACCAGACTTCGCCGGGATAAAACGTATGAGTGAAGCGCTCGAGCAGCGTGCGCTCGCCCGCGCGCAACGTGATCTGTTGCGCGCTGAGTGTGGCCACGGTGGATGGGGATGTCGTGCGTGTCGTCATCGCGGCCTGCGCAGCAGCATCCACAGAAACACCGGCACGCCGATCAGCGCCGTGATCACGCCCACCGGCAATTGCGCCGGCGCGACCACCGTGCGGGCGACGAGGTCTGCGCCCATCACCGCCATGCCGCCGCCGAGCGCGGCAGCCGGCAACAACATGCGCTGATCGTTGCCGAACGCAAGCCGCAACGTATGCGGCACCACCAGACCGACGAAGCCGATCGTCCCACCGGTCGTCACCGCAGCGGCGGCCGCGAGTGAAGCCACGAGATAGACACGCAAGCGCAGGCGCATCACGGATACGCCCAAAGCCTGCGCGGCCGCATCGCCGCGCAACAGCACATTGAGTTGCGGCGCCGCGGGCAGCATCGCCACCAGCACGACGACGAGCGCAGCGAGTGCGAGCCAGGGCATACCGCCGCCGTTCAGGTCGCCGGTCAGCCAGAACAACATCCCGCGCAAACGGTCGTCCGGCGCGAGCGTCAACAGCAAGGTGATCAGCGCGCCCCAGCCTGCTGCAATTACCGCGCCGGTCAACAGCAAACGCGGCGAGGTGTCCTGCGGCTCGCCACGCCACAACTCGCGGCGCGCGAGGCCGAGCACCAGCAGGATCGACACGAAAGCGCCGGCAAAGGCACTTGCATCGACGAGCCACCACGCGCAACCGGCCATCATCGCAAACAGCGCGAAACTGGCCGCGCCGCCGGACACGCCCAGGACATACGGTTCGGCTAACGGATTGCGCAGCAACACCTGCAGCAACGCGCCGGCCACCGCGAGCAACGCGCCGCATGCGAAGCCGGCCAACGCACGCGGCAAACGCAGCGAGCGGACGATCTCGCCCGCGAGGTCGGCGGGGACGCCGCTGTGGGAGGACTGCGGCAGCAGCGCAGCGAACACGCGCGCGGGCGTGAGCGGCACGCTGCCGAGTGCGAGCGAGGCGATCAGCACGGCCAACGCCAGCACGGCCAGCACGCACCAGATCGCCGCCGCGCGGCGCGCGTGCATGACCGGCATGCGGCGCACGGACAGTCGATTCATCCGCGCAGCCTCAGCGCCGGTGGCATGACGCGATTGCCGTTGCCGGCCCGGCGCGAGGCAGTCGCTGTCACGCGGGTGGGTGCAGAGGTAGGCCTGCTCATAGTCCTTGTTCGAAAGATCCTGCTGGAATTTTTGTGGCGACGTAGCACGTCTTCGTGACGTTGTGGTGTTGTAGCGCGCTGCACGACCCACCTTCACACGCCTCTCGCGCAGTGGCACACTCGCGGGTTTGCGTTTGAAACCCACGTCCTGGTCGGCCTGCGTGAGCACGCGGACGCTCACTGTTGCGGGGCAACACAGGTGGGTGTCGCGTTGGCGGACTCGTTCCCTGTCTGCCGTTTAGCAGCGCACGATAGTCGGAAAATCGCGTACGGACATCAGGGCGCCGCAAGTTTATGAGCGCCGGAAAAACCCGTCAAGAAAGGTCAAAGCGTACCGGTTCTGTGCGGTTGCAAACGGATAAATGTGAAATTCAGGAGGACCTACAGGCCGATTCGGCCACCGAAGTCTGCACAAAGCGATGCTGTTACGTCTCGAAACGAGACAATTGTCGGAACCTGCGACATTCCGCGCTAAAATGTCACGTCTTTAGAGGACGCAGCACATGCTCACCGAACTCGAAACACTTTCACAGAATATCGGCAGGCTGATTTCGATCAGCCAGCGTCATAACGAAGCGCGTCAAGCGCTCGAAACCCAGCTCGCCCAGGTGCGCGCCGAGGCCGATGCAACACGCGCAGAACTTGCGCAGATGCGCGAAGAACGCGATGCGCTGCAAGCGGAGCGCGACGCGCTGTCGGCGAAGATCGACGACGCCCAGGTGCGCCTGAATGCGATCCTCGAAAAGTTGCCGCGTGCACGCGCTCACAATGAGCCGGACAACCAGCTCGACCTGCTCTCACCCGCGCACGAGTCGCATGACGCGCATCAGGAAGAAGAGGCCGGCAGCGCCGTCACCCGTCACGGAGAAAACGCATGACCACCAAGCAGATCGAAGTATCGATTCTCGGCCAGCCGTATCGTCTCGCCTGTTCGCCGGAAACCGAAGCTGCGCTGCTTGAAGCGGTGGCACGCGTCGACGCGGAGATGTCGAAGATCCGCGCGCACAGCAATGTACGTGGCGTCGATCGCATTGCTGTGATGGCTGCGCTGTCGCTGGCATCGGAACTGCTTAAGCTGCAAGCGAGCGTGCGGCACGGAGAAGCATTTCCTGCTGAGGAAATCCGGCGTACAATGCATCAAATGAACGAACAGCTAGGTACTGTGATTCAACAGTACAGCATGCAGTAAAAAGGTTTAAAGTAGCTGCACGGCCAAGTTCTGACTCAAGTGTGGAGTTCAAGCGAAGTGCGCGATCAAGCATCAGCAAGCACTTGAGGTCAATCAGTTTAGCTTCCCTGCCTGGTTCGCCAAGGTCATATATTCCTTGAACCAATGCCATGTGCACGGTTGTGGAAATTTGCAGCACGGGTGTGCGCGTCACTCTGTCTGATGTACCCGAAGTGCTGCTAACTGCGACCAATTCTGAACTCCCGGTTCAGGATGCCGGCCTAGCGGCTAAGGCGGGGACCTTATCAAACGGCATCGGACATGGGTCCGGTGCCGTTTTTCTTTTGGGTCCTGTCTTTGCGTCGCCGCTGTGTGCGTTTCGCTTTTAGGCCTTGATTTGCGGCGTTTTCTCTTTCTTTTCAACGTTCAATTCGATTCATGCGCTATTGGCTAATGAAGTCCGAACCGGACGAAGCGAGCATCGATCACCTCGCCCACGCCCCGCACCACACCTTGCCGTGGACCGGCGTACGCAACTATCAGGCGCGTAATTTCATGCGCGACATGATGCAGATCGGCGACGGCGTGCTCTTCTATCATTCGAGCTGCCCCGAGCCGGGCATTGCCGGCCTCGCCGAGGTCGTGTCGACACCCTACCCCGACCCCACGCAGTTCGACGCGAAAAGCCCCTACTACGATCCGAAGTCGACGCCTGAGACACCACGCTGGGTACTCGTCGACGTTGTCTTCAAGAAGAAAATCCCGTTGATTCCGCTTGCCGCGTTGCGCGAGCATGCGGAACTCGCGGACATGCGCGTGCTCGCCAAGGGTAACCGGCTGTCGATCACGCCCGTCACCGAAGCCGAGTGGCGCTTCATCACGAAGCGGCTAGCGTAGCGTGCATAGCCAGGCAGTGCGCCGCGCGGCGCACTCGCTTCGCGCCGCGGCTACGCGCCGCGACAAGCCAATTGTCAAGTCAGGGAACCAAGGCGGGGTGCGCGACGACTAATTGGGTCGCAAGCGCGGCTCATCCGCATCGACCGCACAAGCAGGTCGCAAGCGGCAGCCGCGCGCCTGGCCGGCAAGCGTCGTGCCATCGGGTAGAACGATCAATCCCAATGTCGAGCACGCGGCGCACGCAGCGGATCGCCTCATGAAAGGCCTTCGCACGCAGCCAGCCCATATAGTCATCGCGCATAACCTGCTCAAGCAAGGAGTCTAACAATGACGCAAAAAACCGCACGTGCCATCGCATTCGCCATGGCCCTCGCCACTCCGCTCGCACTTGCATCGGCCGCTGCCCACGCGCAGGGCGTCCCGCAAGCCGAACCGTCCGGCGTGCTGTCGCTGAACGCGCAAGCCAGCGCCGAGGTTCCACAGGATGTCGTGGACATCACCCTGTTCTACGAACAGGAAGCGAGCGACCCGTCCGCGCTCACCAGCACGCTCAACCAGCGCGCCGATGCCGCCCTGCGCCAGGCCAAGGGCGTGAGCGGCGTCACCGCGCGCACCGGCTCGTTCTCCATCTATCCGTCCACCGATCGCGATGGGCGCATCTCGGCATGGCGCGGCCGCACGGAAGTGGTACTGGAGTCGCATGATTTCGCCGCGGCCTCGAAGCTGGCCGGTCAGATGGCCTCGAACATGCAGGTTGGCAACGTGCAGTTCTCTCTGTCGCCGGAAGCGCAGCGCGCGGCAGAGCAGAAGCTCACCAGCGAAGCCATCGCTTCGTTTCGCCAGCAGGCGAGCGCCGGCGCGCAGGCGTTCGGCTATAGCGGCTATTCGATTCGTGAAGTCAACGTCGGGCACAACGGCGTGATGCCGCGTCCCATGATGATGATGAGCGCGCGTGCGATGGGCGCCGATGCAAAAGCGGCCGCACCGCTGCCGCTCGAAGGCGGTACCTCGACGGTGACCGTGAGCGTGTCGGGCTCCGTGCAGATGAAGTAACGCGCGGACACGCGAGCGGAACGCGCAGTACAACCCGTTGCACGAAGAGAAACGCCACGGCATGCCGTGGCGTTTCTTCATTCAGCGCGGCATGACGCTCAGTTCGCGCCGACGGCCTTGGCCGCTTCGCGGCCCTTGCGTCGATACGCCCACACCAGCAAGCCCACGCCGGCGACGATCATCGGCATCGACAGCCACTGCCCCATCGACAGTCCCATCGCCAGCAAGCCGAGGAAATCGTCGGGCTCACGGGCGAATTCCACCGTGAAGCGCGCGAGACCGTAGCCGATCAGAAACACCGCGGAGATCGCTCCGAGCGGGCGCGGCTTGCGCGAGAAGAACCACAACACGAAGAACAAGGTGATGCCTTCGAGCGCGATCTCATACAGCTCCGACGGATGACGCGGCAGCATGTGGTATTGCGCGAAGATATCGTTCAGATGCCACTTCGCCGCCAGTTCCGGGTGCTTCGTCAGCCAGATGGCGTCGTCGTTCGAGGCGCCCGGGAACATCATCGCCCACGGTGCGTTCGGATCGGTCACGCGGCCCCACAACTCGCCGTTGATAAAGTTGCCGAGCCGGCCCGCCGCGAGCCCGGTGGGCACCATCGGCGCAACGAAATCGGTCACCTGCAGCCACGAGCGCTTGCGCTGGTACGCGAACAGCACCATCGCGAGCGTGACGCCGAGGAAGCCGCCGTGAAACGACATGCCGCCTTCCCAGACCTTGAAGATGTCGAGCGGATGCGCGAAGTAGTAGTCGGCCTTGTAGAACAGCACATAGCCGAGCCGGCCGCCGAAGATCGTGCCGAGCACACCGTAGAACAGCATGTCGTCGATATCTTTGGCGGTCCAGCCTTGCGCGGCGACGTACGGCAGACGCAGGCGCAGCCGGCCGACGACGATCGCCATGATGAAGGCCACCAGGTACATCAGGCCGTACCAGCGCACGGCGAGCGGCCCTAGATGGATTGCGATCGGGTCGAAGTTGGGATGAATGTGCATCGTATTGTTATGGGCAGTTCAGGTTCAAAAGCGGATTCGATAAGGCCAGGCAGGTTGGCGTTGTTGGCATTGGACGGGCCACGACGCGATGCGTTCGCCGCACGTGGGTCACGCCAGGCAAAAAGGCGCAGTGTAAGCCCCGTAGCTTTCACTCCCCTCACCCGGCGGGCAAGCCGGCCTGCGCTTCGACGGTGGCGGCATGCGCGCGCACGATGTCGATAAACCCGGCCAACACCGGGCTCACCTGCGCGGTGCGCCACACCAGCCCCGTCTCGATGGCCGGCACCGATTCGCGCAGCGGCCGGTACACCACACCGGTGCGGCGCAGGTTACGCAGCGATTGCGGCACCAGTGCGACACCCATGCCCGCCGACACCAGGCTCACGATCGTCTGCATCTGGATCGCTTCCTGGCCGATGCGTGGCGTGAGGCCGGCCACGCCGTAGCAATCCATAATGATGTCATAAAAGCCTGGCGCGAGACGCCTCGGGAAGATCACAAGCGGGGCATCGGCGACGTCGCGCAGGCTGATCGGCGCGTCGAGCCACTCGGCGCCGGCCGGCGTGTCGGCGTCGCAACCCGGCCCCTTGATCCGCCCTTCGACCCGCGCGGCCATCTCCGAAGACATGGCAATCACCAACGGCTCGCGGGCAATCGGCAACCACGACAGGTGCGCGGCATGACGGGGCGGCAGCGGCGCGATCACGAGACCGGCGTCGATGCGGCCGGCCACCAGTTCGTCGATCTGCACGTCGCTCGTGGCTTCGGTCAGTTGCAGGCGCACGCGCGGATGGCGCCCGCCGAAGTCGCGCAGCAGCGAGGGCAAAAGGCCGTAATCCGCAGTCGAAACGAAGGCCAGCGACAACACCCCCGCCTCGCCGCGCGCAAGGCTCTGCGCGAGCGGTCGCAGGCTTTCCGCGCTCGCCAGCAGTCGCCGCACCTCGGGCAGCAGGTCGGCGCCCACCTGGGTCAGCTCCACCGAACGCTTGGTGCGCGCGAAGAGTTCGACGCCCAGCGTCTCCTCCAGCGCGCGAATGGCTTGCGACAACGGCGGCTGCGTCATGGAGAGGCGCGTGGCCGCGCGGCCGAAGTGTTTCTCTTCGGCGACGGCAATGAAATAGCGCAACTGGCGCAGATCGGGCGTGACAGGGAGCGTCATCAATATATTTTACGACCTAATAGGCCGCTAATAATACATTGAACACGCCCAGCGAAAAACGGCGCTCTTGCCGGCGGCGCCACCACCTAAACTGGACATGAACCGAGTTGAGCTTGCCTCGATGGTCCGGTCCCAACCTGTGGGACCGGAGCCACGGATCAAAACACACTGGAGCTCCCCATGCCGCACAACCGTCGCTCGAAGAACATCACGCAAGGCGTCGCCCGCTCGCCGAACCGTTCGATGTTTTACGCCATCGGCTATCAAAAGGAAGACTTCGACAAGCCGATGATCGGCATCGCCAACGGCCATTCGACGATCACGCCTTGCAACGCCGGCCTGCAGCGCCTCGCCGACGCGGCGGTCGTCGCAGTCAAAGGCGCCGACGCCAACCCGCAGATCTTCGGCACGCCGACGATCTCCGACGGTATGTCGATGGGCACCGAAGGCATGAAGTACTCGCTCGTCTCGCGCGAGGTGATCGCCGACTGCATCGAGACCTGCGTGCAGGGTCAGTGGATGGACGGCGTGGTGGTGATCGGCGGCTGCGACAAGAACATGCCGGGCGGCATGATCGGCCTCGCGCGCATGAACGTGCCGGGCATCTACGTGTACGGCGGCACGATCCGGCCGGGCAACTGGAAGGGCGTCGACCTGACCATCGTGTCGTCGTTCGAAGCGGTGGGCGAGTTCACGGCGGGCCGGATGTCGCAGGAAGATTTTGACGGGATCGAACAGAACGCCTGCCCGTCGACGGGTTCGTGCGGCGGCATGTACACCGCCAACACCATGAGCTCGTCGTTCGAAGCGCTCGGCATGTCGCTGCTGTACTCGTCGACGATGGCCAATCCCGATCAGGAGAAAGTGGATTCGGCGGCCGAATCGGCACGCGTGCTGGTCGAAGCGGTCAGGCAAGACCTGAAGCCGCGCGACATCATCACGAAGCAGTCGATCGAAAACGCCGTGGCCGTGATCATGGCCACGGGCGGCTCGACCAACGCGGTGCTGCACTACCTCGCCATCGCGCATGCGGCGGAGGTGGAATGGAGCATCGAAGACTTCGAGCGCATGCGCAAGAAGGTGCCGGTGATCTGCAACCTGAAGCCGTCGGGCCAGTACGTGGCGACCGATCTGCACAAGGCCGGCGGCATTCCGCAAGTCATGAAGATCCTGCTCGACGCGGGCATGCTGCACGGCGATTGCATCACCATCACCGGCAAGACGCTTGCCGAAGAACTGAAGGACGTGCCGGCCAAACCGCGTGCGGATCAGCAGGTGATCTTCCCGATCGAAAAAGCGCTGTACAAGGAAGGCCACCTCGCGATCCTCAAGGGCAATCTTGCGGTCGACGGCGCCGTCGCCAAGATCACCGGCCTGAAGAACCCGGTCATCACCGGACCGGCCCGCGTGTTCGACGACGAGCAAAGCGCGCTGGAAGCGATTCTCGCCGACAAGATCAAGGCCGGCGACGTGGTCGTACTGCGCTACCTCGGCCCGAAAGGCGGCCCCGGCATGCCGGAAATGCTCGCGCCGACTTCGGCGATCATCGGCAAGGGGTTGGGCGAAAGCGTGGGCCTGATCACCGACGGCCGCTTCTCCGGCGGCACATGGGGCATGGTGGTGGGGCACGTCGCGCCGGAAGCGTTTGTGGGTGGCACGATTGCGTTCGTTCAGGAAGGCGATTCGATCACCATCGACGCCCACACGCTGCTCCTGCAACTGAATATCGACGACGCCGAACTCGCGCGCCGCCGTGCTGCATGGCAACAGCCGAAGCCGCGTTACACGCGCGGCGTGCTGGCGAAGTATTCGGCGTTGGCGCTGCCGGCCAACAAGGGGGCGGTCACGGGGTGAGCTTGAGCGGACCACGTCCGCACCGCCACAAAAAGCCGAAAGGGGCGCACGAAAAACCGTGCGCCCCTTTCCTTTTATAATGCCTGCACCACAAGTCGGGCACCTGCACCGACGGAGACCAGAATGAAATCAATGTCGTATGCAGCAATAGCGTTGGCGGGCACGCTCGCAATCAGCGCTTCGGCGCAGGCGGAATCGGCTCCCGGCCTCGCGCTCGCGCAGCAGCAGAACTGCATGAGCTGTCACTCGGTGAACCGTCCGTTCATGGGACCGGCGCTGCATGACGTCGCCGCGAAATACGCGTCGCGCGCCGACGCGGAAACTTACCTCGCCCATAAGATCATCGACGGCAGCACGGGGGTCTGGGGCCAGGTGCCGATGCCCGCGAACACCCAGCTCACGCCCGATCAGGCCGCCGTGCTGGCCGGCTGGATCCTGACGCTGAAATAAGCCGCGCGCCTCCTTCACCACCCCGCGCGTTCAATGCTCGGTCGAACGCCGCGCCATTTCTTCGTTGACCGCTTCACGCACCCAGCCGGTCATTTCCGTTTCGAGCGCCAGCGCGACTTCGCGTGTGATCTGGTTGACGAGCCACGTGGTGTGATCTTGCAGTGCATCACGGCAGCGCGCTTCGATCACTGCGCGCCCTTCGCCCGTCAGATAACTGGCAAAACGTCCGCGCAGACGATCGGCCAGCACGTCGGCATCGAGGTTGTGAACCGGCGCGACCGGAACGGGGGCGCGTCCAAAGTGGAAAGCTGAGCTGGGTTCGAACGCCTCGGCGGGCTCAACGGGTTCAGGCGGAGCCGCGAGTTCGAACGGTTGCGGCGCCGAGGCCAGCTCGAACGGCGCCGGCGGCTCGGGCAGCTCGAAAGCCTGCACCTGGGCCGGCGTGACCGAGTGCACGGTGACGCCATCGGCCGGCTCCGCAGCGACAGCGGCCGGCGCTTCTTCTGCACCCGCTGGCTCAGCCGCAGCCGCAGCCAGCGCCTCATCCGCGCCATGGCCCGGCCGCGCGTGCGCGGGCTTGCCTGGCACGAGGATCTCGTTCAGAACCGGTATTGAAGTATCGAAGGATGTATCGGACGAATCGGGCACGAATAGACTCCGTCGATGAATCGGGCGATGAGGCAACGCCGCCTCGCCAACCGGCGCGAACCGCGCCGGTTGGCGGCGTCCTCGCACGGCGGCACGGCGACGCTAGCCGCCCTGCTTGTAGTTGTTGAGAGCATAGCCGCGATCACGGTAGAAGCGATAGCGTTCGCGGCCCGCACTCAGTTCGTCTGGTGCGTTACCGACCACTTCCAGCAATCTCTCGAAACGCGCGAACTGCGCCGGCACCTCGGCGCCGAGATTCAGCAGCACCTGGTAGTGCGGCACGTTGTCGAGATTCGCGGCCAGCACGATCGGCGTTTGCGCGGCGAGCGCGCTGTCCGCCATGCAGTGCGGCACGAACTCGAGCGGCGCGAAGGTCCACAACTGCTCATCGAAAACACGCAGGCGCGCCGGCTCGGCCAGCACGATGGTGGGCTGGCCGGCCTGGTACGCCTTGCGGACCAGGCGGCACGCGTACAACAGCGAATCGCCGACGTTCGAGTGAAAATCGATTCTCGTCATCGGCGGCTCCGCCTCGGCGCAACGATCCGCGCGTCGGTCCTGCGATGGATCATTGTGCAGCGCGATCGATCAAGAACTGCGACAGCAGCGGCACCGGACGGCCGGTTGCGCCCTTCGCTGCACCGCTCTTCCATGCCGTGCCGGCGATGTCGAGGTGGGCCCACGGATAGGCCTCGGTGAAGCGCGACAGGAAGCACGCCGCTGTGATGCTGCCACCCGGACGGCCGCCGATGTTGGCGAGGTCCGCGAAGTTCGACTTCAGCTGATCATGGTATTCCTCATCGAGCGGCATGCGCCATGCCGGATCGGACGCTTCGCGCGAAGCGTCGAGCAGCTCGCCCGCCAGCGCGTCGTCTTTCGAGTACAGGCCGCTGTTGTGGTGGCCCAGCGCAATCACAACAGCACCGGTCAGGGTTGCCACATCGATCACCGCAGCCGGCTTGAAACGCTCGGCATAGGTCAGCGCGTCGCACAGGATCAGACGGCCTTCGGCGTCGGTGTTCAGCACTTCGATCGTCAGGCCCTTCATGCTGGTGACGATGTCGCCCGGCTTGGTGGCGTTGCCGGCCGGCATGTTTTCGCAGGTCGGGACGATGACCACCAGGTTGATCTTCAGGCCCATTTCCGCGACCGCACGCAGCGTGCCGAGCACCGAACCGGCGCCGAGCATGTCGTACTTCATCTCGTCCATGCCCTCGCCCGGCTTCAGCGAAATGCCGCCGGTGTCGAAGGTGATGCCCTTGCCGACCAGCACCACGGGAGCGGCCTTGGCGGCGGCGCCCTGGTACTGCAGCACGATGAACTGGGGCGGTTCGACCGAGCCGCGCGTGACGGACAGGAACGAACCCATGCGCAGCGCTTCGAGCTGCTTCTGGCCCAGCACTTCGACCTTCAGCTTCCAGTCTTTGGCGAGCTTCCTGGCCGTATTGGCGAGGTAAGTCGGGGTGCAGACGTTGCCCGGCAGATTGCCGAGGTCGCGCGTCAGGTCCATGCCGTTGGCGAGCGCCGCGCCTTGCTTGGCGGCGACCTTGGCGGTTTTCTCGTCGCCGGTGTCGACGCTGAACACGACGCGCTTGAGGGCGCGCGGGGTCGTGTCCGGCTTGCTCTTCATCTGGGTAAACTTGTACGACAGTTCGCGCAGCGCGAGGATGGCCGTGCGCACGCCCCAGTCGGCCGAGCGCTCGAGCACCGGCAACTGGGCGAGCGTGAACGTGACCTGAACGATCTTGGTGGCGAGAATGGCGCGCCAGGCGGCCCGCACGGCGTCGCCGTAGGCTTTCTGGTTGAAGGCGTCCTGCTTGCCGAGGCCAACCAGCAGCACGCGCGAAGCGCCGATACCGGACACTTCGTGCAGAAACAGGGTGGTACCGCTCTTGCCGTCCATGTCACCGGCTTTGATGATGCGGGTCAACAGACCTTTGGTGGCCGCATCGATCTCCAGTGCGGCACCCGACAGCGTTTGCGACTCGAAAATGCCGATCACGATGCAATCGGACTTTCCAGTCAGGAACCCGTTTGACGAGCCTTTGCTCCAATCACAGGCTTTTATGCTAAAGTCCATCGCGCTTGTCCTCGGATAAAATCTGGGCTTAGGATGAAAGCCGCAATTATCCGCTATTTTTCCCGCGGCGGCTGCACGGTAAGCTGGCGGGACCAACCCGGCGCCTAATAAAAGGCCGGGCCGCCCCAAGTATTTCGCCCTCTCGAGGGGCCTGGCGCGAAGCGGCAGGTTGGGCGGCACTCTCAAGGCACGCACTCTCTTCATCAACAATGATCTTTGAACGCTCCCTCCAGCGCGAACTCGCGTACACGGCTGGTGCCGTGTTCATGGTTCTCCTCACGCTCGTGCTGACGACGATGATGATCCGGATCGTTGGCTTCGCGGCCTCCGGGGAAATCGATCCACGCGACGTGCTGGTCCTGATCGGCCTGACGGTGATCGGCTATCTGGCCATCATGCTGGTCGCGACCCTGTTCGTGTCGATCCTGTTCGTTCTGACGCGCTGGTACAAAGACTCGGAAATGGTCGTCTGGCTGGCCTCGGGCGTGAGTCTCACGCGCTTTATCCGGCCGATCGGCGTGTTTGCGACGCCTATCATCATCCTCATCATGTTCTTCGTGTTCGTCGGCTGGCCGTGGTCGAACCAGCAGAGCAAGCTGATCCGCGCGCGCTTCCAGCAGCGCGACGAGGTCTC
>Ga0116227_10003070_pt1 | contig 37465 bp, 25 predicted proteins | sample S1TSphgellanicum_FD_89693 | JGI IMG/M metagenome (GOLD analysis project Ga0116227, IMG submission 89693) | Host-associated microbial communities from peat moss isolated from Minnesota, USA - S1T2_Fb - Sphagnum magellanicum MG | ecosystem: Host-associated > Plants > Peat moss > Unclassified...
GAAGAGTTGGGTGGAAGAACGTGTTAATGGTAGAGTGTGGGGTGGAGCTGGTGGGGGGGGGGGGGGGGGGGGTTGTCTCCGTATACAAGGACACAATGATAATACTCAAAATCCAGATTCGAAACCACCCTCCAAACAGTTCCTTTGGTTGATGAACTACATTTCTAGTACCAACAGATCTTCAGATCTTGTTGGTGAAACTTCAGCTCAAATTCTGCCCTCGGATTTCATTATCTTTGTCTGAGACTTGAGTGCAGCACATACACACACACAACAACCCAATTCACAACCCACACCGAGTTTTGAGATGATTTATTTAGTTTTGTTCATCCATGCACACTCTAAGCCCACCAATTCAAATTGGAAAATAGAGGTTGAATTTGAATACAACACTCTTTTATTTTGCAAATTACGTAAGCCCACCAATTCAAATTGGAAAATAGGGGTTGAGTTTGAATACAAAACTCTTTTATTTCATAAATTACGTACACCCACCAATTCAAATTGAAAAATAGAGGTTGAATTTGAATACAAAACTCTTTTATGTTGTAAATTACATAAGCCCACCAATTCAAATTGGAAACTAGAGGTTTGAATTTGAATACAAAACTCTTTCATTTTGTAAATTACGTAAGCCCACCTTCATATTGGAAAATAGAGGTTGAATTTGAATACAAAACTCTTTTATTTTGTGGATTTTGGGGGGCGGGGGGCGCATATGCACTCCATAAGTTTGTATGTTAATAATAGGACAACCACCAATCAAGGTTCATGTCCATTGACTTCATTTTTTTAAACAAAAGAAAAATCAAAACAGTTTCACAGGGTGAGATTCAAAAAAATCCTGCAAAAAAGTACATTAGCATTCAAGCGGGGTGTGGAACTCAGAAAACCATCAATTTTGATGGTTCCTGAGTTTCACCCTGTCTTTCTTTTTTCCTTTTTTCCTGAGCGGCTCCATTGTTGTTGCTACATAGATTTTCACCGCTCCTACCTGTACAGGCACTATAACCTCTCGAACCTTATGCATTTCGTACTGAGTTTCAGCATTTCATGCTGAGATTTAATAAAAATCTCCTTACTTTATTGATACCACTAAAAAGAGGGCTTAAGGGGTGAAAGGAGGCCCAAAGACAGGGTGAAGACAGGGTGACTTTACGGATTTCTCTATTGAGTTTTCATTTACAAAGTGTGGTGCTAGTAGTAGCTTCTAGCTCTCATCACCAAAATAATACGTATACTACAGTTGTGATCCTTACAGCTGTGAAAAGCACGGCATCACAACTCACCACCAATTTTTCAAATAATTGCATTATTTATTTTTGCATTGGGGGAAGGGGAGATTTTCCCTGTGCCATGTGGCTGGCTGGCTGGCTGGCTGGCTTCATTGATTGAATGGAGAGGGAACTATTATTGTGCTTCTAGTTATGTCAATGATTGGTAATAGGGGTTTGTATCATGAGCAGCCAAAACACTTTGGGCATCGTTATGTTTTTTTCGGCCCCCTTCTCTCGCACTACTTTCTCTTGCTGGGTCCCAATCAGGGAATTTTTTTTAAAAAAAAATTCCGACCTCCCTATTTTATGATATGGAGAAATTGGCGAATTTTTTCCCCCCAAAATTAGCAAAATGACTCCGATCTACAATTTAAAAAAAAGAAATTTCCCAATTTTTTGGGCCCAAGAAATTACAAGAATTCTCCAAAAAAAAGACCCGGTTCCAATGGGGGCTTTTGAGTTTGTTTTTTTCACAGTGTTACTTCTCTTTTAGGTAAATTGCACATTGTTCTTTTTTTAGGTATAACATACGTTTCTACTTATTCAGCCATTTGGGTGTGGTGGTGGACACCGAGGGATTTTATTTTACTTTTTGAATTTTCTGATGTAGTGAAACTAACGATTGACCACAAGAAAATTTAGCCAAATTTGGTTATAGACCAAATATTGAAATTAAAAAAAATTAAGAATCCTTTTGGATTTCGATTACCTATTTCAACCTGTTGTAGAAATTTGGTGATTACAATCTCTTTTCTTGAGAAAAATAGGGGAATTCACCCCCCGAAAAATGAAAAAACACATGTATGTGGAGGCATGCATGTCATGCATTAATTGTATTTTAGATTGTTAAACAAATATAGAACCAAATGGATGAGGAGGACCATATCAACATAAGGTCCCATTGGGTACAAATTTAATTGCAATGAATTTTGTGTGACATATCAAACATTAGATATATAATAAAGCATTGCATGCAAAGGTTTGCGAGTGGACTCTTTAGTCTTTCGAGCAATTTTTTTTTCAAGTTGGAAGGTTTGGGAAGAAATCACATTCAATTGGTTCTTGTAAGCAGTACAAGAACCAATTGAATGTGAATTTTTACCCTAAACCCTTGCTACCAAACTCTCTTGAGGAAAAGAAAGGGCTTGTGTGTAAAGGTGGGCTTGCACCTTTTTCCATTTTTTATTTTTTTGGGTGTTTGAAAATCTGCATGCAATTCGATATGGACGTTGGAGGCTAAATTCTTACTATAACACGTGCTGACGGTATGGTCGTTTGGTGAGTGAATAGAGGGGGGGCAAAATTTGATCTTTTTCCATGCTTTCATTTTGATATTCTTTGTTGGTGGTTTTTAAACATTTGAGATGACCCGTAGACCAATCTATCCCCCACACACTGACTATGCAATGCGTGATGTGATGTGGTGGTCTATTATTCTTCCCTTTTTCTACAGTTTTTTTGGCTTGTGGACCGAAAGGAAGAAACGTGTTTCCCATGTCATGGCCGGTTGGCCAGATTGGTAACCTACCCCTGCCTTCCACCACCCCAGCCCCGCCTCCCCCATTGGGTCTCCACCCCCCCCATTGGGAAGAGACCCAAAGAGTTTTCTAGAGTGGAGAAAAATGAGATCCACAGGTTTAGTCAAAATTTCGGACCTTGTCGTAGGTCCATGAATTTAATTGTTTTAAAAAAAAAGCCGAGTGTCAAGAGTCTTTGATGGTCTCATTAGTTAAGCCTTTAAAATCAGCCTTTATAAAGAAAACTTGAAATGATTTGGGGCAATCATTTCTTGGATATATTATATATATATATATATATATATATAATGGTTTGGAACAACAAACGGCATACCAGACAGACAAGCCATTAGCACACTCCCAGGTCGAGCTCAGTTGCATAAGGCTGGGCATGGATTTCAAACATGAGAAAAAAAAAAAAGAATGTAGAACTTCTTTTTTTCAATCTTTGCTACAAGACGGCCCCTACAAGACGAGAACCATCTTACATCACTTGTGGCCCGAACTGCAACAAGGGTGTGGAATTTGAACTGCTCGGCTGACAATAAAAAGTCATGACTTGAAGACATCATCTCCAGATGGCCTCTTACTACCATAGACTTTGGTCAGGATACCCTAAGTGATGGATCATTAAGATCATTAAGAAGTAAAAGCCAATGCAGATCAGAAGTGTCTTTTTTACAGTGAAGTTTTTCTTCAAAACATTGTGTTTTTCACAGGTTAAATACTCTCCGTATGTTTTTAAACTTATGAAAAAATAAAATAGCCCTCAGCTTCTCCCATACCTGCTAATGGTAGTTATATCTGGACCTAACATTTTAAAAAGCCCCAAATTTGGGGTTTTAAAAAAAAAAAAAAAACTGCCCGTCTTGGGTTTGTGACAAATTTCAAAGAACCATCAGGTTCTCCTGAAAAGAATGAGAAAAGAATTGATGATTCAGGGTAGGGTTTTTGACCAATTCTTTGATTTTTTTACAACCATGGTACAAGGGTCTAAGATGGTTCTTTGATTTTTTGAGAACTAATGGTTGAGAAGGGTACATTTATTCAATACTTACTTCCGTGTTGAAATGGGGGAGAAACAGAGAACCACTAACGAGTGAGAATTTTTTTCAAAATTCTTTCTTTCACTCATATACACATTTTGTGAGACATTGCCGTGGCACAATATGAAGAAAGACAGTGTTTGAAATGGCTCCAGTTGCGTAAAGGTTGCGTAAAGTCCTTTCATAGCAGGAAATTTCCTTTGGACTGTGAAGGCACACTTCGAAAAGGTAAAGATCATTGCCCAGGTCTACCGGAATGGTTACATTTGTTGAGCCTCCTTTGGCCCCCTGCCCCACATACATTGTTGCCGGGATGAAAGTCTTGAAAGTCTTTTACCGATGCTTCTTCTTTATGCTGGGTGAGAACTCAACCCACACGTGGGGGCTTGACTGGTTCTCATTATACCCACCTTACCTTCGTGGTAAGGGGGGCGCAAACCTGCCAAGCAACTGTTCCAATTGCATGAGTTGTTTACCATACAACCCAAATGAATGAATCGGTAGAATCTTTCTAGAGTATTTGGAGGGGTGGCTTACTTACCCTTGATCAAAATTTCTGCCTCAATAACCCAGCTTGCCAACAACAGAAAGAAAACACCTAGAATTGAATAATTATTAGTCACCTTATGGTCTGGGGTGGCAGATTTTGTCATTTTCTTCACAATATTATAGGACTTAATCTTGAGGCGATGATCATACATTTGTAAGAATGATCAAATATTCTCTTGAACATGAATTTCTAAAAAAATGTCTTAAATCAATGTTGCAATGTAGCCAAAGTAGCAATCATCCATAGTGAAGATTTTTCTAGATTTGGCTACATGCTAAATATGAAAGTAAAATTTCAAAAAATAATCCTCCTTAATATATTTGGATATTCTACTTCAACCATGTATAAAGAACTTTTATTGAATTCTAGTTGAATTCCAGCTATTGAAAATCTCAAAAACCACTTGAATTTTGCAGTTTTAATTTTTTTAATTTCACATTTTGGCTATTATATAGCCAGCCAAAAATAAGCTGGGCTGCTTTGATCTGCCACCATGAGACGTTAATGTCGTGGAATGGTCTTGTCGTTGCTGATTCTGTTGGGTGTGTATGCCTGGCTTTACCCAGTTGGGCTGACCGTGCATATCATACCCAACATAATGGGCAGTGGCTTCACCATTCCATAGAACAATTTGGGCTGCACCCAAAATTAGGGTTTTCTGACAGGATCTATTGCGCCTCCCTCTTTCTAACAGCCCGATGCCTTTCCTCCGTTCCCCGGATCGCTCCGCTCCATCCACGACTGTCTGATTTCCGTTAAGAACGAAAGAGAGAAATAAAGAAAGCGGAGCTGTTTGTTTTTTTTTAGGCAAAGGGGACATCATCTGTGCAGGCAGCAGCTTCGACAACGCGCCACGATCTGCGCTAAAACAAGCAATGAGATCCCACCCAAAAAAGTCACAGCACCAACAAATAAATGTCTGTTCGCATCATGTATTGTTGTGGCGCTAGCTAACAAGCTCTGCCAATTCCAGCGCCTACCAAATTGGCGGCCGCGGGTTTGTCGGTTCAGGAAGAGGGAGGCGTGGCAAACTCCATCACTCCCTCGCAGCTGCAGAGTGGAGAGAGGAAGAAGGAGAGCATCGTCCGTCTGACCGACCGTCCGTCCGACCCGACGTTCCGGCGCCCACAATGAGCCACATTCCGAACTACCTGGATGATAAGAAAACAATTCATCGTCGGTAGATGAACTACTATTTTTGAATCCGTTCATCCATCTTCCATCTATCCGTGTTTTTGAAATTTTGATCAGCGCTTGGCTGGTTGGCAATGTGTTATATATATGTGTGTGTGTATTTTTTATAATTAATTTTAATTTTGTATTTACCCGATTTTTAAAACTTTGCAACCTAATCTGAAAGTAAACTTTTTAAAAACATCCTTGATATATTTTTGGTCACCTACTTGAACTGCGTATCAAAATATGGCGAATACTGGTTAAGTTTTGGCGACTGAAATTCTTTTTTTAAAACTTGATTTTAACAGTCCTTTTCTTTTTGATTTCGCTTTTTGGCTAAAAGAAAGGCTGTTTTGCTGGTTGGCCCCCGCATTCCGTGGCGCACAAGACAACATTCTGGTTTATGATCTATCTGTTCATGGACGAATGTGCAAGAGACCTGGATGAGAAGCGTCCAACGGCGGGATGATGAAAGGTGGGAGAGAGAGGAGGGCAGGGGGAAGACTAGACTAGGAAGAAGAAGAAGACGGAGAAGAAGAAGAAGAAGAAGAAAAACGAAGGCGGGACAAGTACGCGGCGGAGTTCTTTCTTTCTTTCTCGAAACTGCTGAAATTTTTCGAAAGACGTACGCGAGGAGAGGATAGTGGAACAGATCCCAGTTTCAGAAACTGATGTTGAAATTCGGGGGAGAAATTTGATTTTCTTGATTTGTGTGTCCCGTGAGGGTGTATCAAAGGGGCTGGCATTGCATGCTGTGGAGGGGAAGGGGAAGGGTTCTCGTTGCTGGAAGTATAACTGGCTGGACGAAGGACCGGCTTTTTTAGCCTTTTGGCAAATGAAGATCTGAAAAGCGCAATCCCTTCGGAGTTATTATGAAGTTGTTGTGCGCATGGAGAGAGAACTCTTGTTGTTGTTGTAGGAGACAGAGTACAAGCTGTGGCGTGGATGATGATGATGCTATTAGAGTTTTGGTTTGCTGCTGCTGCCGCTGTTGCTATTCGAAGAAGCTGTGCTGAGGTTTTGTGAGAAGAGCGCGCTGTCTGTTATACTCACGCACGCACGATAGTGCCGAGCTTCTCTTTCTCCCCCACCCGCCCCCCGGGGCGTTTTCAAGACTGGCTTGCTCTAAGGCAGAAGATAAACGATTTCAGAAGCAGTGCCAGTGGAGGTAGAGAATTTTTCCCCTTTTCCCGTGTGTTCCTATGTCTTAGAAGGTCTGGAAGAGATGTTTTCGCGACTTGCATAGTTTGTAGTATTTGCTCTCTTGTTCTAGACAATCCTCCTTCAAAATGCTTTCTAGGTACGGATCGAAGGTCTTCGCGCGCTCTCGCTCGAGTCTGCACATTTCCAGATCTTATACTTGGCAGGGATGCACTAGACACATTAGTCCTAGAAGAAACTCCTCTCTGTTTGGCAACAATGTTCTTGCCTCCTCTAGAGGTGCTACTCTGTTTCTAGCTCTGGAGTTCTGAACATACATACAACTGAGCACATCACAAGCAGGAGGAGTGCACAGGAACAAGTCTCTCGCTTGTGTTGTTTTTCGTCACACCAGTTGTTCTCTCTTCGCAGTTGTATCAGCGATGGAGACCACAAGTTGGCCGTATTTCGATCCTGACTATGAGACTATTGGCATGCATATAAGCCGCCCACGGTATGCCGCTCACAACCCAGAAGTCATCTTTACCTCGATCTGTCTTTTTGGAGTGCTTGCTTTCTATCCTTACTAATCCGCCACACCATTCCTTCTTCTTCAGAAAGTTGTGAAACGCTACCTATCGTCTTGCATAATATACTGTGTCTGTCTGGTTTCAGAGTCGTCGTGGATAATGATGCGTACGATGATGCCACTCTCGTTAAGGTGAGCACAAAGTGTCCCCCGTTCCCTGACTCTCTCAAATATGAACTCGTTTCTTCTTGTTCAGAGCAGTTCCTTTTTCGTGCTGTTGTAAGACTTTTTTTTTGCAACCTGTCAAGTCCTAGGGTTTGTGGCAAAAGAGCTTTTGATAGTTTTGTTGAGGGAAGGTGTCTTCTGATGGTTCTTCTTTTCCGCTTCTAAGATTAGGGTCGATTAGGTGGCCCGAGAGTTCTTTCTTTCTTTCTTCTCGGCTGTCTTGTGTGCTCTTGAGCTGCTCTTTGGGTTTTGGTCTGTAGGTGGCTCAGTAACTTGAGTATGGGACCTTCTTCAGAGGTTCTGAGTTTTGTAGTTGTGGCTGTTCTGTTTTCCAGGTCGACAGTGGCAACAGGCATGGCATCTTGCTGGAGGTTGTGCAAGTCCTCACTGACCTCGATTTGACAGTCACAAAAGCCTACATATCATCTGATGGAAGGTGGTTCATGGTTGGTGAGTTCAGCAGTCTGCTCAAGATCTGCATCTGGCACTTCTCTTTGGGTGACAACTGCATGTGATCCAATAGAACACTTCTTGAGGTAGCTCATAGTTGCTGGTTTTTTTATGGGTTTCTGACCTTTTTGTTGTGTATGGGGTGTAGTGTTCCATGTCACCAACAACAAGGGATGCAAGATCCATGATGAAGAGACCATAAACCATATTATACAGGTGTGTTAATGTTTTTGCTTTTAAAGAAATTTGTTCCTCAGCAAGCATGCAGGAAGAGCTGTAGCTGGTTTTTGAGTCTTGTGAGGGCTTTGCATTTGTGGTATTTACCTTTGTTCCTTTCTTCTAACTTGCTTCTGTTTCCCAATGCAGACGTTGGGCGCAAAAAAGAGAAAGGAATGTCCATCAGCAGGTCTGCAAAGATGTCCTGGGCAATCTGTGGGGGTGGAATCCATTGCAGAGCACACGGTCATAGAGCTTACAGGGACCGATAGGCCTGGTCTTCTGTCAGAGGTTTCAGCAGTTCTCACCAAGCAGCAGTGTAATGTGAATGCTGCTGAAGTGTGGACACATAATACCAGAGTGGCGTGTGTGGTCTATGTGACTGATGGGGTCAGTGGTGGCCCTCTCAAAGATAAAAAGAAATTGGACCAGATTAGGGACTTGCTATCAAGTGTGATGGGAGGTGATGGAGAAAGGAGAGGGGCAAAGACAGATTTTGCTGCAGGAATTACACACACAGAGAGACGCTTGCACCAGATGATGTTTGCAGACAGGGATTATGAGGGGGATGAGAAGTCCCCGTGTTTCAGCAGCTTGAATGACAAAAGAAAGCCAATTATCTCAGTATATAAGACCAATGAAAGGGGTTATGTTCTAGTCAATGTCCAGTGTAGAGACCGGCCCAAGCTGTTATTTGACACAGTTTGTGCTCTGACAGACATGCAGTTTGTCGTGTTCCATGCCAAAATCAGCTGTTCAGGCTTTGATGCTGTCCAGGTATACTTAAATCTCTTGTGAAAGTGGTTTCCTTTGGATCTTCTTGCTTGTAATCTCTGTGCAGTGCAGTCTCTAGCAACTTAGAAAGGTGTATCAGTTTGAGGTCTGAATCTCACTTTCTGAATTGTTTTCTTTTGACAGGAATATTACATTCGCCATGTGAATGGTTGTGCACTTGATGTGGAAGGTGAAAGACGCATTAAGAAATGTTTGGAAGCTGCCATTGAGCGAAGATACTCTGAGGTAAATCTCATCTCGTGGTTCAGTGACATGGAAATAAACATTGGAATTTCTGTAGTGTTGAAGGCTTTATATCTCTTGACATTTTATAGCAGTCTCTGGGTGTGCCTTGTTTTACCAAATGAATGTCTCTTGATTTGAACAGTGATTCTTTGATCTCTGTGCTTAGGCTAGGATTTTTCTCAACCTTTAGATTTGACTAAGATTGTTGACATGCTGTCACAGCCCTGCATTTCTTGTGAAGTGCTCAACCTAAATCTGATTGTGGCCTTCTTTTATTATTCTGCAGGGTCTGAGGTTGGAGCTCTGTACCAGTGACAGGGTGGGGCTCTTGTCAGATGTGACTCGCATCTTTCAGGAGAATGGTCTCTCAGTTACAAGGGCAGATGTTTCAACTCGAGGTGACAAGGCTGTCAATGTATTCTATGTCACGGATGCTTCAGGAAATCCAGTGGACATGAAGACTGTAGAAGCAATTAGACGAGAGTTGGGACAGATGGTTCTGGAAGTGAAGGACTCACCAACTTTCTTCAGGTCACCACCTCATGAGCCAGAAGGAAGAGCAAAGCTTCTCACAGGTCTCTTGAAATCTTCAGAACGGTTTTTCTATGGACTGACCAACCTTGGCTGGAGATCAACCCTAATCGCTTAAATGCCTTCCTCTGTCTCTCTCAGCTTTAAATTGACGTGAAATTTGTGAAAGTGTTGATTAGTGATGATGATGAAGAGCTGAGACAACCAATACAACAAGCATCCCTAGCACACAGAATTTGTGCCAAATTGTGCAGCTCGGGGAGCAAAATGAGTTAGCAATGATGCCATTTTATGTCTTGTAAATTATACACAGATGAGAGTTTCTATAGGATGTGGCATCTCTTGTATAGCAGTAGTAGGCCAAGGACGGAGTTGGGTCCCACATCCCATGAAAGTCTCTCAGACAGGAGGGAGGTTGGAGCAAAAGCCCTGTAGTTTTAGATCTCAGGTAGGTGTCAGTCATTCATGACAGTTCTTGTACATAATTTTATTCTAGCTGTCTCTGAACACAAATGGCAGTTGTGCAACCTTTTCATTGCAGGGTGTGTGTATGGCCATCATAGGTTTTAATTATTTCGAGGGTATTGTTTCATGCACTTAGTGCTTTTAGCCCATACAACAATCTCTGTTGAATGTGAAATTCATTGATGATATGCTTAGGTTTTCCTATTTCCTACCTTGTGAACCCTTTGCTTTGTGTGTTCCTTCTGTGCCTTGTACACTTTACATTGTGTTATTACCAGGTATGATGACCAAATATTCTGTTAAATTGGTTTCTTTTGCTTGTTACAAATAATAAGGCAAACTGTGTTTTGATTTCTATGTAGCATCCAATAATTGATCAAATTAAAAGGCTATGAGCTAGGAGTGGTAATGTGGTTGCAAGTCCTCACTAAATGCTAGAATTGAAATGAGAATCAGGAGTAGAGCATTTAAAGAATGATAACATGTATTATAATGTCCTATACTGATGCTTGACACTAAAGTTATCCGGAAAGTCACCATGTCTTCACCTTATTTTGGGCATCCTTTCAGCCCACATATGTGTCTTTCAGTGGTATTTGGAAAGTAATGAAATTTATTGAATCTCAGTATGAAATGCTGAATCTCATCATTCAACGCACAAGGTTTGAGAGTAATCATAGTAGATGTACAAGTAGAAGCAATGAAAATATATGTAGCAGCCGTGAAGGCGCTCAAGAAAAAGGAAAGACAGGATGAAACCCAGTTTTATCATGAAAATTGATCGTTTTTTGAGTTTCATCCCCAGTTGAATGCCAATGTACTTTCTTAGAGGTTTTTTTTTTAAGTCTCGCCCTGTGTATGACCAAAGTCAAATCTGGTGCTGTGTTTTCTTTACTTTATAATAAGTCTACTGTGTTGAGAGAGGACGTGTTTGACCCTGTGTCTAGGTGAGTCAGAAAGGTCCAACATTATGGTCATCTACTTGAGGATTACGAAAATATTTCATGTGGAATTCAAAGCCTAACTGCCTCACTCTTTTCACCAACCCACCTATATGAATATGATAAGATAAATTTAATGTGACTTTTCATAATTTTGCTGAATTCAATTCAAACCAAATTAGGAATTCTGATTGAATCCAATTCAAATACAATTAATTGGATTCAAATTCAATTTGCATTCAAAGTCATTCAATATTTTCATTTGACTGGAACTTAATAAACCAACTACCAACCCTTGTCCATACAATTGATAAGATGAAAGTACACATATATGGCCCATACAATGCAAAAAGACATGATTATGCAGACGTGTTCCGCAATATCAACACCAATATATATACCATTGCCATACCTGATACATGTGCCCAAAAATGGTTTGAATTTTAAACAACTAAAAAACTCAAGGAAATCTTTCACACCAAAGCAAGATTGCATAGACTTTCAGTTAAGTGGAATTGATGGTGCATTTACTATGGGACCCTGCAAACCTGAATTTTATGACAAGCTCCAATAACCTTCAGCACTAGAATTACACAATTATGAATCGCATGAGTATTGGTAATCCTCTGGAAGACTTGAAAAACCAAAGGGTCCTTATTGTAGGCAGTACAAAAGTATTGCCTGCTTGTTTTAATTCCTTGTCTGTCCTTGGCCTGATCCATCAATGATGCCCACACACGTTTTGGTGCTGCCCATTACAGACTTTGGGTCGTGTTATGCACATTTTGGGCCTCTAATAGATACCTCCAGACAAATTTGGCTGGGAAAATGGGCAATAAGGGGAAAAGAAGCAGCCAATACTTTTGTACTGCCTGCAATAAGGACACTTTGCTCTTCCGTAATTCTATTCTACTAGTTGCAAGCTTCACTACAACAGTTCTAACTTCTTGTGGTTACCGCATTTTTACTAGTGCCCTTACATTCCTCCCTATTTCATGATTGATTCAATTACTTTGAAATTTTGGTCTTCAATAATGACAACTCATCCACAAATACAAGTTATTGCAAACAAAACAACAAATCAATTCACTATATTGAAATTTGAAACTTGGTGTGACCAAGTGATTGGAAATGATTCAATACACACACTGTGACAATTTTCTTTTACAACAAGAGATGGTAAATATTTCTCAAGCAAGGTCTGCTAAATAAGATTAGTGTATGTATGATGCATTGTGCAAGAAGGAAGATGTGGATGTGCATTGTGCCAGAAGGGAGATTTGCACATGAGAACATCACTGGGTTTGAGGGAAAAGAGCCAAAGGCAGCAGCTAAGGCAAATGACTGAAAAGGTTGGGGGGCTCAAAGGTTTGGAGTTCGGACCTCCCTTTACATAAAGACATTAGAACATACTTTTATTCTTCAACTTTCCCTCTCTGATATATTTCCTTCCTTCAAGAAACAGCTACTGTCAAAAAGACAATAGAAAGGTGGAATCTCCTGAAAAGAGGAGATGACTAACACAGCTTCAGTGGGCAAGGTAGGAAAATTAACACAGAAATTTTTTCTTATAAAGGTGACGGAGGTGAAGAGGAGACACAAATTTTTATTTTGGGTGTCTGAAGCTCTGAATGTCCAAAAGCTAGAAAACAGTTATTTTGTGATCAGACAATCAACAAGGCCAATCCAGAAAGGAATGAAAAAGAGAAAAAGGAGTATTGGGAGCCTCAGGTGCACCAACAACTAACTACCTATTAACATTAACACCATCCCTAACAACCAAAAGTGACAATGCTAAATTACATGTTTTATTTTTTGAATCACAAAGTGCAAGACATCTAGTTTGAACCTTCTACTAGATGTCAGCTGAAGATTGTGAGGAAGTGCAACATCATCTGGGGTAAAGCGGACAGTGCAGGATTTCTTCTTCTTTGCTGGCCTAGTGGCAACTTCTTGTGACAATTTGTCCATTGTTTGCCAAACTAACAGGGTCTGGACGATTTCCTGGAAATCAGGCCTGTTGGTGGGAATCAAAGTTGAATGAGATCTAGCAGACGAAAGTCTAAATCAGGAGGTAAACAGCGCCGCGTTCCATTAAGCACGACAAGTGAAATTGCAGTCTTGGAATATCCATAAAAGGAGGTTGTCCTGTGAGGATCTCAGCACAAGTCACAGCAAAACTGTACACATCTACCTTGGCGGAATAGAATCCGGGAATGATTTTAGGGCTCACTGACAGGTTTACATATTCTGCACACATGGACTCAGGAGGTTTATTGGTGAGAGGATTTGGGGGCATGTAGATGATTTGGTTAGACATATATGGCGTGGTACCGACAATCCCAGTAAACATCCTTCTGTTGGTAAAGCCCCTGGTGTCCAAACCGTGGAGCTGTGCCTCCTGTGAAAGTCCAAAATCTGCAATCTTGACCGTAATATGATTGGAATTTGAAGACACTAGCACATTCCTGGGCTTCAGATCCGTATGAAACACTTTTCTGATGATGCAAGTATGCCATACCCCGTGCGATCTGGGTAATCATATCTCCGAAGAAGACTTGATAGAAAAGAAGACGTCTGCTTCATCACCCGATCTTTCGTTCGTGGATATTGCAAGGGTTTCCGGTTCCTCCAGTTGAATCTCCGAAGAAGGCGTCATCGAAGACAAAGACGAAGAACTCCACCTGCAAGAGAACAAAAAAACCCAAGAGCAAGAAACAAAAGGAGTTCGATTCACAACAATGAGATCAAGTCAAAGACAAGGATGAACACGAAGACAAATAGAAAAAACAAAACAGCAGGGGGAGGGATTATGTGAAAATGAAGATGATGGTAAAGGTGGAACATAAACATGCGAAGACGAATACAAAAAACAAAAGGTGAATACAACTCTCCAGAGAACAACAAGACAAAGTGAAATCAAAGATGAAACACAACACTTGAATATATATATATATCCAGAAAAAAACTACAAAGTTCACTTGATGAAATGAAGAACAAGACAAACAAAGAACCTCAAGAGCAAAGGAAAAAAAGGTTTATAACCTGAAGACAAAGATAAAGACAACAACAAAAATTAACAAACAATGCAAATTTACAAGCTTAAGAAGGAATGGTAAACAAAGATGAGTTAAAGAGGGAAAGAAAACAAAGCAAAGATGGCACTAAATGATGTTCCATGAAGTTCCCACAAATTGTTTACCCCCATTTGTTAGTAGATGGACTTACAAACATCTATCTATGAAGCAAGGGGGCAAAAAAACCAATAAAAACCAATGGCCAAAACCATCACACAAAAAACAAAAGGGAAGGCCAAAGAAAGGCCAAAAGATATGTAGCTCGTAGGAACCAAAGAAAGGAAAGATCTAGTCCCTCTCGTGGTAAGAAGTTATTTCACCCACCACCCCTATAATGTCACTTGCATGCAAATCGTGAGGTGTAATAATAATAGGAGGTCTAGAACAAACATCTCTCGCCAATGTAATCTTCCTCTCCATAACAAAGGTTAAAGCACATTGGAAAGCAATAATAACATGTTGCTTAAAAAATTGAATGCAAAAAAACAAGGATAAATGACCTCCTGATTATCTATTGTGAAAAATACAAACACGTTCCTTGATGAAATGATCCATATCACACCCATGTGCACCATGCATCTCCATGGCCATTGGAATAAAGTGGTGCCTCTCATGAAACCCTCTATACTTGCAGATCTTAACAATGGCACTAAGTTCCGTAACTACACTTGCTAGTCGACTAATGACACTTGTAGCCACCGTCTCCCATGTTGAGTCAATAGCCACCACATCAACAACAAAGACCTAATCCTCGTGAGACATGTAAAGATCAACTTGTAATGAAATTCCTAATGTAAGGGTGTACCATCGTTCTCTCCATACAACATGCCCATTTTTTCGAATGAAGGCATGTATGACATTTTTAATGGCGTCATATGTGATTATCTGTTAACCTCCAAACAAACATGTTAAATGTGTGCCAAATGCATATAACCCATGTCCATATTCACACATGAGAAGATTAGATGTTGAAGGCTAAATCAAATCGAAACGAAAATGCAACGTTGAGGTGAAAATAGAATGTACAATGTGGAACAAACTAGTAGATAGCTTAATAATCAATCTAGCCCTGCCCCTTTGTTCGAACAAGAATGATAGCAAGCTTTAGATGTTAAGGGAATGAAATCATCATCCAAAAGAAACTTAATGATGCAAAGTAATTTATTTTGTTTTATCACACAAAAATCTCTCAAACCATGAAGTGTGTTGTGTTCTTAAGGTCCATTCAAACATGTCAATAACCTAACTTTAGATAATTTCCAAAAGTCAGGGCAATTAGCCTTTTTTATACATAGGTACCTATAAACCTACCTGCGTTACTAACTTAAACCTAGGCTCCTTGTAAATAAGTAATTATCGTTCAAACACGAATACTTTATACTTAGTAAATAAGGTAGGTAAAAGTTAAACACAAACATTGTTTGAGATGTTAGCAGTTAATTAAAACTTGCGTTCGCCATTGTTAAACCTTCTTTGGCATCACTAGACCTTCTTCCCCCTCTTTTTCCTTTAGATTTTTTCCTTTTCATTCCCATTTTTAATGATTTCTTACGGCTTTTCACATTTTTTCTTTTGATTATTCATAATTTTTTATTTTCGTTTTCTTGGTATATCAACTTCACAAAGCTTTTTATTCAACAAATTTCTTGTAGCTCTTAGTTTTTGTTCTTTCAATTTTTTGTGACTCTCCATTTTCATTTTTCAACTTTCCAATTTCTTGTGATTTTTTGGCAGAACTTTTAAAAACTTTTCATTCAACATTTTCTTTTCAGTTTCCAAAGCTTTTCATTCAACATTTTCTTCCCAATTTCCCATTTTCTGGATTTCTCTTCTTTTATTATTATTTTTTTTGGTGTAAATTTTCACCATTACACAAACAAATGTTTTTCTTTTGATTTTGTTGTTGCATGTTATATTGCATTTACATGAGCACTTGAAACTTTTTTGCGATTTTCAAAATGATGTTGTGATGTTGAATTTCCTAAAGGCAACTTTTTAAGAATTTATTCATAGACAAATAATTGAAGCAATGAAGAATGCAACAATTATGCATCAATATCGAATTTGTTACAATTTCAAGTTTCTAATGAGTAAGGAGGTTGGTGACTAGGTGAAAGCTTGGAGTACAACCTAGTATTCTCATTTTCTGATGACATGATATGAAAATCAAAGGTGGGTAGAACATTTCTGAGTGACTAAAAAGGTGGTCTTACAATTGACAAAAAGAAAAAACCTTTAATATTGAAAAAAATACAAAATATAAATGTGCAATCTCGGTTGGAAGTAGGGTTGCATGCTCCTTTTACAATCATTCTCATGGAACAAATTATTTACAATGTAGTGAAATGTTTGCAATCGAAAAATTCTCTATGAACATGGTATCACATGAATTTGTATTTGTTATGAACACCATTTTTAGAAGTTAGATTCAATGAGTAGAAGGTGATGACCTAGTCCAAGTCATGTTAGGATCCAAAGATTTATATGGTTTGCTTTCACTCTATGGTGTAATTGACTACATTCAAATCCACATCCAAAAACCAAAAGGTGCATGTGTAATTGATTTTTTTCCTATAAGTTGAAAGGTTACAATATGTAAGTGCAAATTGTTGTCGACCATGGAAAACACTTTCGCAATGTCTTTGTCAGAATGCCAAAATCCATGAATGATTCAAATGTTTATGAAGGCAACTGATGAAAGTTTTTTCAATCTTGAACATGGATCACAAGACAACATTCGGCCTTACATACTAGGGGATAAGGGCTACCCTCTGTTGCCCTGGCTCATGATTTGCTATCATAAACTTATAATATCATGAAATTTCAATAAAATTCTTGCAAAAATCATAAAACAATATGTCCATGCAACATCCGTGGGCTTCAATGTGTAAAAATGGCACGAAAATATACATATTACTTCTATATAAATGATATGTCTTTTCTACTTGTGATGTTTTGATGTGAAATACATAAAATTTACATTTTAACTAAATATGTGCAATTATCATGATGTAATTTTGGATAAAACTATGTGATTCTTGTATATTAAAACACATGAACATTCATGTATGTCATTCTAAAAAATGTTTCATCCATTTAAATATTTATATATTGAATACGTATAAACATCATTCATATTAACCATAGCACGAATTTTGTTTGATTTTTGTATGAACCTATGAAAATCGAATTTCACATTAAATTTTTACAAACCTATGAAGTCCGGTAAGTTTGTGTTGGCATAAATAAATTACTAATGTGAAGCCTACTATTTTGGAAATTATGTTTAATAAACATCTTTCCAACAGTACTTGTTTAGTTGAGAATTCACTTGGGATTTTGAAGAAGACCTTTAGAAAGTTGTTGTTAAATAGCAATTTCTCAATTCAATTCATCCTTGACATTATAACTTGTTGTATGTTCTACAATTTAATCTTGAATGGGAGGGATGTAGATGTAGATACCTTGATGTAACAATTAGAACAAGAAAATTAGCAAATTGATCTTCATCATGTGGCTACTAAAAAGAAACCCTCAGGGGGGTGCGGGTGGGGGCGGCACACTAGTTTTTAAAAGTAAACAATACGTGAGTAAAAATATAGGGTGCAATGCATTGATTATTGGGTAAAAATTATAAGTTAATTAGCTTTAAAATAAGGTACATTTTATTCAAATAATCAATTTAATTATGATATACACCTATACACCACAAATTTAACATGCGATGAATTGATAATGAAAATCATGTGAAGTTTGTCCATTCATAGGTTTGTACATTTTACTCATGAATATCATGCATTGAAAACACACTTGACACATGGATAAATGTGTTGGCGAATGAAATACAAACCTATGAATGAACGAATGTCACACATATTTCACATTTTCCAATAAATTTGTGTGTCAAATGTGTTTTCAATGCAAGATATCAGTGCCTGAAATGTATGAATTATGAACGAACAAATTTTGCACAATTTTCATTATTAAGTTGTGAAATGTTAAATTTGTGATGTACAATATGTAATAATCTAAAATAATGGATTTTAATTAATATAAAGTGGCTTTAATATGTATATATTACATAATTATATAATAATAAGGTGATAAAAAATTGGTTGGATGATTATTTAATACCCCACCTAAAAATGATGATTTGACACACATAAATCCCAAACTTTACACTAAGTGTCCCCTTGGGGAAGGAGACAAAATAACAACATGGATTATAGAAATATGGAGATAAATCAACCTATTTTGGAAGGTAATGAAATTTCAAGACATGGCCAAAGATTTTTATTTGAAGTTTTTTTAGAAAACTTTATATCACACAAAGAATGAACAATTACAATTGATTTAAAACAATGACATCCAATGTTGTACTTTGAATTAAACTATTATTGCAACATAACTCAAATTGAATTGTTGTTACAATGTGAGTTGAATGGCTTTATTACTATTGCAAAAGGTAAAATTGCAATAAAATTTTCTTTTAACCTCCTACATGTATGGCTTTGTTCTTGCTTCACTATGAATTGTGTGACTAAAACTAAATTGTCATTATACCTAAAGATCTTCATTGTGGTTTTTCACTTGCTTTATTTGTTTGTTCATCATACGAAGTATCCAACAAGTTTATTAATGGCGACATAAGATTTTGGTCTTTTATAAAAGCATGGCACATTGTTATGCTAAGGTTTGATAACATGCTAGCCATGTTTTTGGCCATCTTATGAACCCTCTTAGCTCAATGACAAGCTTGAAGATGGATAATAATTTCCTCTTCACTTTACCTTGGAGCTATTAATGATTTAACGTTAGTTAGTTGTTTGATTGGTGTTGTAAACTCTAATTTGCCAAGGTTGATGATGGTTAGACACTATGAAGGACTTGGTCTGAATGTAAATTATGAATAATTTTCAAGGTTGATTACATTATCAATTGGTGGATTAGGTATCAAATGTGTACCTTGATCAAATCAATGAGCTTGTTAGCTATTTTGATCCTTTAGAATAAAATCATCTCCGCATAATTTTTGCATCAACAAACGAGGAATAGATAAGTCCTCTAATTCTTTTTTTGGTTAGCTTGGCTAACTATAAGCTCCATCTCCCAAAGCATGCAGGTCCCTCAAATGCAATGGAGTGGTAACATTTCTTTCTCCTTGAAAAGCTTTGATTACATTGTAACAATCTTGATTGAATGTCGTGATAGGTGATGTCAGTTTCAATCTTCTATTGACAAATCCTAATAAATAATATTGTTCCCAGTACCTTTGTGGTAGTTGTATATTTTCTTGTAATTGTTGTGGATGGAGTTCCACTTATCTTTGCACATTTTCCCATTTTTTGACAATTTTGATTTTGTTTTTGCTTGCAAATATTATGCAATATTTTTTGTGTTATAGGAACCATGTTTCTTCTTGGATCCAAAATCTACTTTTGATACAAATGTTCCTTGTGCTTGTAATTAATGAATGTGAATGTCTCTTTAGTACTCTAATTGGAATTGCATTGTTGTGAACTACTTGCATTTTCCTTGGTTTTTCCCTTTGTTCTTGAATTATTTGCTAACTTTGCATTATCTCGAAGGATTTCCATCACTTTTGAAATGTGCAATTTTTTTGAATTGTGCAAAAAGTTTTTGCTTCAAAACAATGAACTTTGAAAAAATAACAAACTACATTGTAGGGGACGGAGGGGCATGCAAAAAGACTCATAGTGATGGTAGGTGTGCATAGATGGTTGCATGCACAAAAAGAATCACGGTGATGGTGGGTGTCTGTAAACAATTTCACAGTAATGGTGGGTGCATGAAAACAAACACACAAAAAAATTCATGGCAATGGCGGGTGTGTAAAGAAAGTCACATGCGTAGAAAGATTCATGATGATAAAAGTCACATGGTGGTGGAAGGTCGCATGGGAGTTTAAGGATTTGTGATAACTTACCACATAGGATTTGGGGATAATAGGTTAACAATGTTGTTAAAACCTATAATCTACATTTTTGATAGATTTTTTACTAATCATCATTTGGTTAACACAAGCGTTAACACAGAATGTTTAGCTTATCATTAAGTCGCCATGTCAGTTGCCATGTCACCTAATTACCAATAGTTGTGCCCCTAGTATGAAAAATGTTAACTATTTACATGTTTAATGCCAATGTTATCCATGGGTTTGAATGGACCTTTGGTATCTTGGGAAAATTCTCAATGCGTAGGGTCCATTGAATTGGTTTAAGATGGTTTAGAACTATAGTGTGGAAACTATTGATTATTGAACCATTTTTTGATGAATATTAAGTAAAATCGAAACTGAAAGCTATATTAAAATTTGGTGGCATTCTTGGTGTTGTTGGAAAACCCTTGGTGAATCAAATTTAATAAAGTTTATTTCACAATTTTCAAAGCCAAGGTGTGGAAGATATTGATTTTTGAGTAAATTTTTTTGTTGGAAATTCAAAACAATTACAAAAATTGGGTTTGGAAGGGAAAACCAGTTGAGTCTTCAATGTCTTTACATTGTCAAATTTATAATTTTTCGATTTTGAAAATGTGAAAAATAAAAAAAATGTGTTCACATTTAAACCAACAACACAAGTTACAACACTATACTTGGAAGTTGAACCATGACCAAGCAATATGGGATTTTAAAATGAAGTGCTATTGTGAACATCTTAAGGAACACATTGGGTACTTGGTGAAGATTTTGAAAACTTGATGAAAACACCTTGGGAACTTGATGAAAATGCATTGGGAACAAAAAAAAGGAAAAAAGGAAAAGTGAATAGTTGAAATAGGAGATGTTCCATGAAGTTCTTGAGAATAGATTGAAGAATTCATATTAACACATGCTTAACATTCCTCAACATGTTAGACCAAATGAAAATTACATTATTCCAAAGCCTTTGCCATACAAAGGCAAGTTTTGCCAATACAAACAAGGTGTTAGAAAGGGGGCCATGTCATTGTATCAATTATATTCTCATTCTAATCTTTTATAAAATGCCAAGATGTTACATAATTAACATTATATTTAATTGAAATTGATCATATTCAATATTGGTGAATGGTTTGTGTTGTTGATTTAATTAAATATTATAATTTTTAATAAATAAATAAAGAAAGTATTGGATTTAATATTGGTGAATCATTTCTTAGTATTCAATTAAATGGTATAAATCAATATGAACTTTTTATGAAGACATTTTGTGTTGTGTCTTGGAAAAAAGTTTTGGAAAAAATAGTTGTATTATACTTTTAAAGGATGGATTGTGTTTTAAAGTAATAATTGAAATTTGTTGTCACAAAAAATTTATTCCATGATTTTTTATTTAAAAATATCTATATTGAAACATGTTCTATATATTACACATAAGTGTGAAAAAAATTATTATGATTATACTTCTTGTGAAAGAAATATGTGATGTTTCATTGGAAATTTGGATGGGGTTGGGTCCCACATCCCATGAAATTATTTTTGATAGGAGGAAGTTTGGGCAAAAGAGCTATAATTTTAGATTTCAGGTAGGTTTCAATCATTCATGTTAGTTTTTGTACATTATTTTATTTTATTTGTTTCTGAACACAATGGCAATTCCACAACCTTTCTATAGTCTTGGCCAATTACCAAGTGCATCTAGTCATTAAGTTCAATTTCAATTAAGTTTTGAAGTTGGAATTGGAATTGAATGACATTTCTAGAACCACATGGAACCAGAATCAGATAAGGGGGCTTGATTATGGAATTAGATTGGATTCACCCTTTATTTTCACATTGTAGGTAATTGGAACTGGATTTGGGGTTTGGTTTTTAACTCATTTGAAAACTAGAACTAGATTAAGATTTATGTTTAAAATTTTGGTTTCAATTTTAGGGAGTTTTTTTTTTTTGAATAAGTTGAAGATTCTTCCTCAATTTTTGAGCAAGCTTAAGCTTCTTTGTGACTTTCTTTTGCATTTCTTTTTTTTTCAAACTTTTGTGTTCAAAAAAAGGCTATGAGTTCCTTGATTGAAACACTTCAAGTTTTGTTCAAAAAATTCACACTCAAGAAACAAGACACCACATAGCTTTTTGTGTTTTAAAAAAGGCTATAAATTCCCTAATTGAGGCACCTCAAGTTTTGGAAAAACCAAAGATTGTCACAAAAATTAAACCACCAAAAAGTTGTTTGATTTTTTTTTGGTAGCCAATTAGATCATTTGACATGAAGTTAGTTGGTTGCACCTATTACCTAATAGGTATTCAACTCTTTTATTGACTCCATTGCACGTTGAAGGTAACAATGTTTCAGTGAAATCAACATTCTTAACTTTTTAAGTTCATTTAATTATTGGGCAATACTCAATGTTGGCCAATTACTAAAAAATGGTTGGTTATAAAAAAGGGACAAGGTAAGGTTTCCATAATTGACTGACAAAGTCTAAAATTTGTTAAAAATTGAATCTATCTATATTCAATTTTGAAAAAAATCAATAAGACTTTTATGGGTTCGCTATAGGATGGGATAAGTGTCTTCATCTTCTTGTTAGTACTACCTCCTAAAGTACAAGTGGGTGCTTATGTCAAGTTCATTTTTGTTAATGTTTCATTGCCCCTTAGAATGAACTCAAATTTCTTGTGGTTTCATTATGGCTAAAAGAGTTCATCAATGGATGTTCATATATTAGTGTTGATCATGGTCGCCTTGCTATCGGTTTCAACTAGGTGGTGATCTTAATGGTGATCTTATCACAATGCTCTACTATGTAAAAATCCACCACATTGTTTTTAGGTGATACTAGATTTGCAATCTTCATCTTAGTTCCATTGCTTGTGTCTTTTGTTCAAATTGTTTCATCTTCTAGTTGGGTTGCCTTCATCTTGTGGTCGTTTTACCTTGTGTCTTGATTGCATTTACTTTCTCTTCTAGTCACATTACCTTCATCAATCTTAATCCTCATTGTCTTGATCATGTTCAAACTATTGTCCTAGTATTAACCATAGTCACATTTTTCTTCATCTTGTTAGTTACAATATTCATCTTGCTAGTTATAATATGTGTTTTTTTAGTTGTAATATCCATAGCTTGTTATTTAGGTTGTAATTAAGGTTGTTACAAATGTGTTTCAATGCATCTTTTTGTTTATTGTCAAGCCCTTGCTTGTTGTCTTGTCATCCTTTGAACTTAAGTTGTTTAGCCAATGATCACCCCCTATAATTAAGTGGTTGAACTTGCATTCTAGATTGGAAATTTTGGTGAAATTTTTTCCCTATTGTTGTAAATGCATTAGTTGACCTAGTGATGATGAAGTTTGCCCATTATTGTTTATCAAGTTCTTTCCAAGCTACCCTCTAAGCCCTTATTAGTGATTTCACAACTATATTATCTTGCTTTTATGCCCTTTCCCTCTTTCAATTTTGCCTAATTGTTTTTACTACTTTTTTTTCAATTGCCTTTTATCGCATGATGCTCAAGTATTGATTTGAAGTCATCACATGGCTTTGTGAATAATCAAGTATCAACTCCCTACCATTTGTCCTTCTTGCAAGTAAATGTGGCAAGGACAACATATTGCTAATTGACAATGCTCCTTGGTTAAAATAATCAACATTCCTAGTTTATGTTTCCACCTTTAATGTACCTTCATTTATGTCCATAACCAAATCTACTATATCTATTGTCATTTCTTGGTTTGTGGTTGTAGGATTTCTAAGCATGTCCATGTAGTATTTAGGTTGATCTTGAAACACATCATTCATTGTTGATTCACGACCTACAATGTTTCTTATTGTTATTATATTGATGAAACATGTTGTAGCATAATGTCTTTCCCATAAGATAGTTTCATCTTTTTCATTTGATATGGTATTATTCTCTTGTTCCGTATTCACATTGTATACAAATTGTAAGGGTTTATTTTCTCTTCCATGGCCTTAAAGTTAAGAGGCCAAATCCCCATAATTCTAAACCCTAACATTATATTATTCTTCATCAACGTTTGGTTAAAGCTTTGTTTATCCTACTAAATTAATTATTATTTTTTAGTTCTTGTTAATTGTTATTAAATATTCATTATGAAAAATAAGGTGATTTGTAACTGGCCTTGCAATCAAGTTTTTTACATGCAATGACCATTTGCAACTTCATTGCAACTTAGCATATTTTTGCAACATGAATGCTATGGGACAAGTTGCACACAAGTTGTAACGAAAACAATTCACCATATGTGGAACCATATACGTATGCAATTCATGCAATTCAATTGCAATTATGTAAGAATAATTGTTGTGCAACTTCAATGCAACCATTTGCAACTACTATTATAACATCATGTTGATGTTGGTTTTCATCCATCCATCCATCAATGATGAACTCTATTGATTTCCATTGTAATTCCTTTGTAATTATGAATGCAGTGGAAACACATTAATGGTTGCAACTATTTGGCAACTATGTGACAACTCACATTGGCACAAGGTAGTATTTGTGTGTAAGTGCAATGTCCCCAATTTGCAAATGGAAACTAAGTGACTATTATGGAATAATCACCAAAAAAGTTCATCCATTAAGAACCTAATGTTTGTGTGATTTTTATTCATCCATTGAAAAACTTAATGTTGCATGAATTTTTATTCATCCATCAATAAACCTTATGTTTGCATGATTTTTCATCCATCCATTGACAAATGGAGTCTATTGATGTTTTTTGCAACTTGTTGTTTAATTATGGGTTCCAATGTAAAATTGTATGGCAATTGATTTTAGTAGTATTTGACAATTAAATTACAACTTATAGTGCAAATTTGCAAACCTTGCACAAACATTATCATTGTCCAAATTATGATAAATAATGCAAAATTACATTCCGTCATTATTTATAAATATGAAATGGATCTGAAATTGTATGCATTAACATTCAAGGTTGAAAAATACATTATAGAATTATTTTTAAAAAATTTATTATTGAAATAAAATTTGATTATAAATCTAAATATATTGCCAAAAGTATATAACAATTTTCTTCTTCTACCTAAACCAAAGGTTATCACAAAGATAATGAATCACAATAATCAAATATTATCATCTAAAACATTATGTTTTTATATATTAATGTTTCATTTTACTTTTGTTAAAATGAAACTTAAGCCATAAATTTTCATTTTACTTTGTTTAATTGAAATCTATCATATTATGATATTCAATGTCACATGTGAAATGAAATCAATAACATATACATAACGTTGTAATGTGACAAACATAAATGTCCATCCTTTCAACTCAGATGAAATTAGTTTACAATTGCAATGCCACTAACAAAACTTATTTATCACTAAAATGCAACATGCATAACATTGTGATACAAAAAACATCTAAATGTGCATCGTTTCAACTTAATTGAAACTAGTTTACAACTACAATGCCATTGACAAACTTATTTATCACTAAATTGCAACATACATAACATTGAGACAAATGAAACTACAATTAGTTATACTTGCATACAATCATGGTTTTGAAAATAAAATGCATCAAATATTTGAAATATTGAGGTTAGAATTCACCATACCTTTGTTGTTTTGGATTTTTTTTTTTTGCATGTGTTGGTTTGGATTATTACATAACAAACAAAACATTCAATGACATAGTTATTAGCAACTTAACCAACTTATACAACATCACAAGTGCATGGTCTTCTATTCAAGTTTCAAATTTTCAAACAAAATCAACACCTTATTTTTGGAAAAAAATTTCCTTCTATGCATAACTTTAATTTTGATGGATTCAATTTGTTGAAGTTCAACCTTATAACAAACAAAACAAATCATCATAAATGCACAAAAATAACATGTGTGTTTGAACAAACTAGTTTTATTTCAACTCCACCTTCCACCTCAAAAATTCAAATCCTTTAACACACACAACATGATTTTCATTTAAAAAAATTCACCCTTCACATATCCCTTTGATCACTATAAGTTACACTTTACAAATCAACTTGTAAAATAAATGAATTTTTTTCATTTTTCTAGATATATGCAAATAAACATGTCATGAAACATAAATCATGGACCTTCAACTTCCAAAAACAAGAACAAGAACCTTTAATCTCCACAAATAAAAACAAAAAAAATTAACCTCCAAGAAGAAGAATAAGAACTTTTAACCTTCAAGTTTTCTATAAAAAAAAAAAACTTGTAATGTAACCTTTCATCTCTACTTTTAAACAAAAAAAAACAAAAACAAAAAAAACTATCTAGCACATGATATGATAATTATATTATCAAAAGATTTAAAAATTCACAAAATGACTTCCTCCTTTCTAGTTCATCTTAAGTTTGTTGACAATAGGCATAGGTGCATGAAGGTCATTAATGCAAAGGGGGAGATATGTTAATTTACTAGGATGTGTCATTTGCTTAAATGGTTTAATCCCAAATTTCGTATTTTAAATTTCAATCGCAATCTAGTTGCATACTAGTTGTCCACATGTTGATTTGGCTAATATGGTTACTTTGTTCACAAGTTTACTATATGTTAGTTGTTAGAAGGAAAAGAATTATCCTTTATAATTCATCTTGAATTTTTTTATAATAAGTGTAAGCCCATGAGTGGTTTGAAATAATCAATCCTTATCAATTAAACAATTAAATGTTTAAGGTATGAAACATTGAGGTATATAAAGGTAGATCCATATGTACACCTAATTGAATTTGTAATATAATATATACATTGCTTTTTATTTCATGTCAAAAGCAAACTTCACCTTTAATGAATTTTATGGTTTGACAAATTTGTAGGGTGACATGATGTTGTGGATTGCACCATTGTGGAAAATTAGTACTAAGACAATAGAAAAATAGCCACAAAATAGTGGAAAATTAATACTTATATAATGTCAACCTAATGGCACAATTAGTTGTATCAACAAAAATCATAGATGATAACTGATTGCAAACAAGTTGAAAGTGTCATACTTAATGGGTGATGAAAATGCATACATATGGCACGATCATATGTGTAAAGGTCATACATTAATTACAAAATAATCATTGATTGGGTGCTACATTTACCCAAATTGTAATATAGTTATCATTTGTTATTAAAATGTAACTTGTTAACAAAATCAAACATAGTTGACTACAACCATATTTATATTGTCTTCATTCAATTATACAGATGTCCATCTTGCAGTTAATTGCAACTATAGTACAACTCCCTAATTTTTTTACACGTCATTTTATCTATTAATTGTTCATATTTCATTGGACATTTGTAGCATAGTTGTATATCAATTGTTTTTGAGTTCTAATTGCAAGGCAATTTAGTTTCCAATGAAATGATTTCTCATAATGATTACACTATTTTTCTTTTTCTTGAAACTTGTTTTGAAAAGTTTGAAACAAGTCACATTTAAGGGTTGAAGTGCATGGGATGTATGTGAAGGTAAAATCATCATGTTAAGCCCAAATTCCTATGTTTGCTCAATTGTCTCTAAAGTTACATGAAATTTATGCTCATCTAAAACTGACAAATGTTTATTAATTAAGGAAATTCCACCTAGTATTGACCTTTTGAAAAAAGATAATCATTCTTGGAAAAGGAAATTGAGCATCCATGTTTTGTTTACATAACCATACATATTCTTGGTTTATAGAGTTCATACATAGTCATCACATAGCCTTTCTCCTTTGAAAATATAAAACCTTGGTAAAGATCTTCTACTTCCATTAATAACATAGTTGATAGTTTACCATTCCTTGGATTTAAATATTATGTTGCACACTTGGTGTGACCCTTGTTTGGCCAAAACTCTAGCATTTAATTGCTTACCTACTTGGATCCATCATTTGAGTTCCATATGTGATTTACATCATATTATATTTGTTGTACATGGATTGTAAATTGTTGTCAAATTTTTACTATAAGTATGCAATCAATCCTTGTGCTCAATTAAAATTCAATCCCTTTTACTTGATGAATGTTTAGTTTAATATGTCAATGTTTAACCAATACCATCAGTTACTCCTTGGCACCTTATTTTGAAAAGGTGTAGGCTTGGTTTGAATTACTTCTATGACTTTCATCTTTAGCTATTATAAGATAATTGAGAGTATGATTTCCTATATAATCAAAATCCAAGCAATGATAACCCGATCTTTTTCCTTTGTTAGCACATTAGTTGGCCCACATTTCCTAAAATGTGTCTTGCCATTTAGGTGATTAGACAAAGAATAAGGGGTATGTTTCAATGTATATTTACAATCCTCAATGGTGTTTTTCCATTTTGAGTTACATCCATGGCCTATTTCGAAGCTTCATTGGTCCATTTGTTTTTTTTCATGACCAAGTGGTATCTATTAACCTTTTGATGTTTTGCTTCTGGTTTTGGTTTAGGAGGCAAAACATTATCCTTGTCTTATGGTGGCTAATCTCGTAAGCCAATTCACTTCAAGAAAGGCACAATTGACATCATTATGATTTAGATTCCCCCAACCCCAACCTATAGCATGTTGGAGGCATGCACTCTTGCTTTATAAAAAAAAGGTAGTTAAACTTCTTAAATATAGCCTAAAGATCAAGAAAATGTGCAAGGTGTAAGTATGTATCGAGTGCATATGCATCTAGTTCCTTTGAAGATGTAATGAGAACATAAACGTCCTTGAAGTCATCCCAAACTAAATTTTAGTATGTTATTTATGTGTAGCTTATTGGTGTGTAGATAAAACTATGGTTTTTTAAAGCTTTAACTCTTTTGGGATACCCAGAGTGATATCTAGGAACTACAACAAATGAACCTGATGGTATTGTAGAAACTTTTCAATATTCCAATTTTAACCTTTTATGTCTACACTTCATGTTTCACCTTGAATTTTACTATTGTGATTCTTCTTTGAATACGTGCATTAATAGAAAAATGCCAATTTGCAAATACAATTTATGATCAATAAACAATTGTAATAAACTTTGTAACTAAAAATATCATTAGTTACATAAGTGAAGTCGCATTGAACCTTTAGTTGCAAATGATGATTTAATGTGATGTCAACACATTTCCTATGGATGAAATATACAATCAACATATACACTTCTATCCTTTGACTAATGTATAAGATTTGCAACTACTAACCATTCTTTTGCAATTAATAAATAACCCTATCATTAATAGCCATTTGTCAACATAATATTTTTTGGGCAATTTTTTTATATCTATTAATTTAAGCCATCCATTATGGATTGCCATATATTTCAACACATATTTTAATCAGATTTTGAAACATGGCAAAACTTGGAATTTTTTAATATATGATTTTTTATAATATATAATGAGCAAAAATCAACATGGTTCAATTTCAACTATTTACATGATGACACTTGGATAAAGGAAAATTTGACATGTGGCACTTGGAATTATTTTTTATGAAAATTAAATTTTTATTGAAATTTTGATCTGAACCATCCATTATGATTATTCAATTTATATGAATTTATGTTGTGATATGTGGCACAATTAAAAGTTGCCATGTGGCATATTGATTGAAATTTGGAATATATATACTTACATAGGTGGGTAGGTAGGTAAAAATATGTGCATAAAAAAAAAACCCTACTTACCTAGCATACATATCTACCTAAGCTACTTACTTACCCACTTAGCTACCTAAGTAGGAAGGTAGGTAAATAGGAAGGAAGGTAGAAAAGTAGGCGAGTTAAAAAATAACCATGTAAAAACTTTTATTGTATTTTATGTTTTGCATTTAAGGTTAGGTTTTTTTTAACTCATCCCACGTGGCACATGATTTTTAATGTGAAATTCAAAGAGAAGGCACCTTTTTGATATACTTTGTAAAATGACATTAGAAGACAAAACATATTGGTTAAACCTTTTACTTGCACCTTAGTTGCAAATTCAGTTGCAACTAAAAATGATTATTCCACAAGTTTTGTACTTGTTTTCAATTTTGTGAATTATAAAACTAAATAGGTAAAAAATAAATAACTAATTAATTAACTAATTAATTAGCTAATAACTAATTACCTACCCATCCACTCACATACAAAACTACTTACTAAATATTATTTTTTAATTATTTTCATAATTTTAGAAATAAAATGGATCATTATTCTTTCATGGTTTCCAATAACTAATCAATTGATTCATAGTAATAATTCAAAAATAATAATAAAATATTTCAAGAAATAATTATTTAATATCTAATTAATTATTTAAGTACAAATTAATCATTTAGTTTTTAATATATCTAATTATTTGGAAATTACTTCTAAATTAATAATTTTCTGTTTATTCAATTACTTAAATAAAGATATTATTTTTACCTCTAAAAAGAAACCTTTTCAATTGTTAGTGATCAACTAATTAATTAAAAAATAACTAGGTATTAATTGATTATTTAACAAATTAAATTATTAACTAAATGGAATTCCTGAATATTAGCTATAAATTATTAAATTTCTAACTTATTAAACTAATTAGTAGATATTAGATCAATTTTAATAAACCATTAATATTAAATGATTAATAGTTATTAGCTATTAAACATAATTCTTGATTAATAAATATTCACTATCACATAGTTTAATACATATTAATAAAATAATAAATAAATTACTAATTTATATTAAGAAATATGAAATAATTTTTAAAAACTATATATATATATAGAATTTTACTTATTTATTAGGTAGAAATGAAATCAGTTTTAACTAATCATATATTTCAGAATTAATTAAATAATGAATAATCAGATAATTATTTATTTCATAATAGTTAAATATTAAAGATTATTTAATAAATTATTGAAAAATAATTCATCAATAAATATTAAATATAGATTATTTATTTATAAACTTATTGATTTGCTCATAGAAATAGAGTAGTTTTTAATTAAATAAATATTATTTCATATTTCAATTATTTAATATGAATAATTCATGAATAATGAATAATTATTGTACCAATTTACGATTCAATATTGAATTAATCAGCAAATTTTTTGAAGTAATTAATAAATAGAAATTAATTTATTAGTTTAAATGTAATTAACTGGTTAAATAAAAGTATTTAGTTCATATTTTATACTAACTAATGAATTATTTGGTAGATAATTAATGTTTGCTTAATAAAATGATTATATGATATTAATATGATTTCATTACTATAATTTAATCATACCTTAATAAAGATGGTGTATTTTTAAATGAATCATACAAAATTAAAATTAAAAATCCAATATGCCCATAGTATGGTCAAATGTATATTTAATATACTTTGAATACAAACTAAATATCTTAACATACTATGAATATAAGTCAAATATGTTTGATGTACCTTGAATATAATTTAAATGCACTTTAATAAGTTAAATAAGCTTAATACATGTTTAATATACCTTGAATAAAAAATATATAATATACTTTTAATGTAATCCACAAAACCCTAATGTACATTAATAAATATATAAACACACCATAATAAGTAACCAAATTGCAATTAAATGAACATAGGAGCCTATTTTTCAATGAAAAACTAAGAAACTAGTCAATATGGAAGGATGTGTAATTTAATAGTCACACCATAGTCGCAAAAATAGTCATAAAGTTTAAAAGACAATGGCTAGTTGTAAAAATGATAAAATAGAGTTGCAATTGATAGGTAGTTGCATGGAATTGCATGTAGTTGCAACTTGAATGGTTACATATTACAAGATTTCTTTTAGTAGGGTAGGTTTGATTTATGTTGATCTTATTATACTTTCACTACTGTGAAGTTTGATTTGATTTATGATGTTTTAGTTCAACTTTGATGTTTAATCTTTAATACTCTAACATGTTTTTTTTCTTAGATCTAAGTTGTGACTTTCATGTTTGCACCTCAACATCTAATATTTCCTAGGAGGTTTAAGAAGGATTGGAGCTCCTCTTATACACTACTTGGAATATTTTGACATGTTGAAAGAACAAAAAGAATATAATTAAAAAATTGAATTTCATTTGTACCCAAAATTGCCTAGAACCTTACAATATTCATGTTTTTATTTTGGGAGGAATGCAATGTGCCCAAAAATGGTGGGAATTTGGAAGCTCCCACCTCCTTCCCCCCCTCTTCACCTGGCGCCCAATTAATGTGTTGATTTGAAAATCTTTTGGGATTTTTGCAATGTTTTGATTAAGGATACCATTTTGTGCAAAATTATGTAGTTAGGGTTGTTACATTTATTGTCAATTGTATGTTATTTAATATGACACACAAATCCCCATCACCCAACTATATTTCTCCACACCAAACTTGAGTTTTTATCAAATGGACCCACATTATTCCCATAACCAAACATTATAAATAATCCCATGTTATAACCCTTGCATATTGACATTTATTTCTTTACATTTTTGTGTTCAACTCACTTCAAACATTATCACTCTTTAAAGTGGGCCTCTTCGTGTGAATATATGTTCACAAACACACCTATGGTCAAACATAAAAATCATTTCCCCAGTTATATTTTGAGAAATTGGAAAAACAATCATTCACATGTAAATGTTTGGTCATAGGCAAGGTTAACAATGCTTTATGAAGTTTTTGAAGTTTTATAATAAATTCATTTTTGCAATAAATGAACATTTGGTGATAGGCCTATGTTTTGTGATGGGCGTTACCATGAATCTTGGATAAATACCTTTTTTTTTAATCCAAGTTTTGCCAAATTAAAATGACAAAAGTAGGGTATCAACCTGTCCATGAAAATGACAACATGAATGGATACATGTATGGCCCATAGTGCATACAATGTCAAAAAACTTTATTAGGCATACTCTACAATATCAATACCATTATAAGTATACACTCTTAACATACTTGTATGTGCCCAACTATGGTTTGAACTTTGAACCATTAAAAAAAATTACCAATGAGAATTTTCAAATTGAAACAAGGTTGAATACTTTTAAAGTCTTAAGTGGGATTACTAGTGCATTTCTTATTGAATCCCACACACTTGAATTTATGACAAGCTTCAATAACCTTAGGTAGCATAATTGGAAGGTTATGAATTGGTTGAACATTGATAATTCTACTAGTTGCAAGTTACATTATAACAATTATCATGATTACTATATTTATACTTGCTCCTTTCTGTATTTCTCTTTAGTGGGGTTGTTTTCAACATTGATTCAAATATTTTGAAATTTTGGTTTTCAATAATGACAAATCATTAGGGCATAGGATTTCAACTCTAATATCTTTCCTAAAAATTAAAAAAAACCTTAAAATAGATAATAAAAATATGAAATCTCTTGAAGAATGGAGATAATTAACACAACTCCCATGGGGGAGTATGGAAGATAAACAATGACATAGGTAGGCCAAATGAAGAACCCAAGCAAATTTTATAATAGGTGTCTAAAGTTTGAAAACTTTTATTTTGACAACTAAAAGTAACTTGTTCAAACAATTTGTCCAACATTTGCCAAACTATAAAACTTTAGACAATTTCATTGAATTCAAGCTTTGTGGTGGGACCACCATCCCAACAACATTAAATGAAATCTTCTAGGTGTAGGCAAGGAGGTAAATTAGGTTGCATTCCATTATCACAACAAATGGAATTGTAATTTTTGACATGTCCTTGAAAAGAGGTTCTCTTGTAAGGATCTCAACACTAGTCACAACAAAATTGTACACATTTGCCTTGGAGGAATAATCTAGGAATGATTTTATGGGTTCTCCATTGATTACCATAGGAGTTAAATTAGTTTCAACAAATTCATCTAGGTTCTATGCTTGTGATGTTTTATAGGCTATGGTACCCACAATTCTAGTAAACATCTTTGTGTCAATAAAATGCCCAAGGATCAAATTTGGAGGTTCATGCACTATACCCCTTGCAATCTAAGTAATAATGTCAACGTTTCCTCTTTGGGGAAAGGTGGCAATACTCCTTTCCACATCCAAGAATCCATGAGACTATTTAAGTCCTAATCCATTAATTCCATCACAATCATGCTCTCATTGTCACTCCTAGAAAAAACCTATCAAAGGAATGATGCTCGGATGTGGGAAAATGGCCACCTCCTTTTGCAACTCACTAGCATTGGCCATTGTGAAAATTTTCACTATGAACTTGGTACCCAACTAGTTTGCTTCATGTACCCTTTCAAATGTCCCCTCTCCAAGAAGTTTTCCAATTCTAATATTGGAAGATGTTGGGTTTAAATGGTTGGGAAGAATCACCTAATCAACTACTCACTCATTTTTCTCCTCTTATTCAAGGCTCTCCCTCGCTTGAACACTTTCCATAGAAGTATTGATAGAAAAAAAGACATTTGCTTCATCATCTATTGTTTCTTCTTTCGTAGAATTTGCAAGGGTTTTCCCTTCCTCCTCCAATTGTATCTCTAAAGAAGGAATCATTAAAGCCAAAGATATGCACACCACTTGCAAGAAAAGGAAAAAAAACAAGAGCAAAAAGCAAAAGGAGCTCACTTCACAACAATGAAATGAAGACAAAAACCCAAAAAAAAAGAAAAGGACTCTAAGATGAGGTTGTACACTTGCAAGAAAACAAGGGAAAATCAGAAACATGAAGTAAAATCCAAGGAGCTTGGCTAGTAATGAAACTAAGGTGAAAACAAAACAAACACCAAAAGTGGCCAATTGGTTGTCCTTTGTGGCAAGTTCAAAGTTCAAACCAACAACATTTACTCAAAATAGGAGATACTCCATGAAGTTCCCCAAAAAGGAAATTTGAATGTTATTGGTCAAAATCAAAAATGTTCATGAAGCTCCCATCAAAAAATGAGCTTGAGAAATGGACCAACACCTACAATTGTTGGTAACATGGAAGAAGAAAGTGCCGATTTTTTTGGTTGCTTCTAAACGATGTATATATTATTGTACCTTGATAGCTTTGACACATGTTTCTCAAATAACTAGTTAATTTTGAAATAACCATTTCAATAAATAGAATATTCTTGAAAATTCAATATTTTCCTTTCACAACTTTTTGTTATTTGAAATTTTCTGCAAATATTTCTGAAAATATTACAAGTATTGTTGAGTTGTCAAGGAATTAAGGTATTGGACCACAAAAGTCTCTCTCTCTTTAGTTCAAATTCAACATTTCATGGGTTAAAAAATATAGACTCCAAGAGGCCTAAGACTAAACCAGGGTTTGCCTCTGAGTCCAAATTAAACATTTCTCAGGTTCAATATAGCCTCTAAGAGGCCTTGGTCAAGAAAGTGAAGAAACCCATTGTTTGTAGATGCTAGTTCAACCTAGCACACAAATTGAACTCCAAGTGGCACCAGTTAAAGTAGGAGCTGTTTGGTGAAGTTCTCAAAAGTGAACTCCTTGTGCTGTGCTGACACTTAAAATAGGATTCTTTTTGTGAAATTCCCCAAAAACTGTACTCAAAGTGGCAACATTTCAAAATAGGAGATGTTTTACGAAGTTCTCAAAAAATGAACTAACAGTTCACATTAACACATGGTGAACATTCCTCAACATGTAGGACCAAATCAGCCTTTCTTTTGCTGGTTGTATATGTAGCCAAAAAGTGAATTTGCAAATTAAAAGTGTTAAAGTCAAGTATTTTTTGATGAGATTCTCAATAGCCAGAACTTGACAAAAATTTAAGAGAATCACCGTATACGTGGTTCAAGTGGCCAGAATATCAAAGGATATAGTTTTTATAAATTATTTCATATTTATCTTGTAGCCAAATTTGGCTAAATCTTCTTCTGGATGATTGTCACTTTGGCTACATCAGACAGTTGAAAAAAGAAGAAGCATTGGAGCACATGAAGACTACATCAATGAGATGTCTCTCCCTTCTCAGGGTTTGCATCTGAATCCAAATCAAACATTTCTCAGGTTGAGCCAATACAAAGAAAAGCTGAAAAAGAAGATAGACAAACAAGACCCAAGATCAAAAGGCTTCGTTACATCAAGATGAAAACAAAGATGAAATCTGAACTAGACAAAGATGAACATGAAAAACAACAAAGCAAAAAACCAACTCAAGATGGAGAGAGGGGGAAAAAAAGACCATGAAAGGAAAAACTAAGCAATCCAAATGAAAAAAAACATCCCTTGTCAATGTTGACTTCCTTATCCATGAAAAGGTTCATCCTTGGGTGGTACCAATGGAGGTAATAGTTCACTTGAGGGGAACTTAGGTACATACAATCTTTTAAAAATAATGTACAATCTTATTGTTGTTGAGAAGAAACAAAGATAATCACCATTCAAGTGTGTAGAAAAGAAAAGCCAACATATCCATAATCCAACCAATGATGTAATATACAAGATGATGATGTTGCATATAGGAAAAAGTTTATAAGGTGATGATGATGATGCTACACTGAGGAGAAAACTTGACCCAAAAACATCAAGTACAATATGGAAGTGATGATCACTTCAAGCTTAAACACACACACACACACACACATACACACACATCACCCCTCCCAAACATACACCATTCACTTCTTTCTACACAACAATCCAACAAATACCCAAACAAATAGATTGGCATCTATGCACAAAAATCAATGAATCAATCCCGAATTTGAAAGCAAAAGTTTGGAAACAAAAGTTCCATGTGAAATTGGCCCTCCTGTAAGGGAGAGAGACTATGAAGACTAAAATTAGTTTTCATTTGGTCTCCCCACCCCATTTCCAACTAGTGCTCAGCAGGTGTGACATTGTGTCAACTGTGAGTTCATTTTGTTGGCCTTGCCTATTGTGTTTAGATTCATTATAGAGTATTGTAGCTTAAGGGATTTTGGCCCCTACTAGGTAATACCAAGGTCTATTTTTATAAACAAACAAGCGAGAAAGAGTATTTCTACTTGAAAAATTGGGATGAAATTAGAGTTGTGCAAACCGATCCCAAGGAAAAAAAAATTCGTAGAAAATTAAGGAGAGAAGAAAAAGAGAGGAGAAGATCACAGAAGGATACTTGGAAGAAGAAGAGGAGGAGGAATAGGAGGAGGAGAAGGAGGACCCACCTCCTTGTTTTGCAGCGTCAAGTGGTCTGTTGATCGATCCTTGGACTTTGAAACCTGGCACCCAGGCTCTCTACCTCTCTCTCTATCTCCTCATTTCCTGCTTCTTCCTTCGTTGCTTCCCAATTTGACAATGGACTTTCTTCATGGTCCCCCCCCCCCCCCCCCCCCCCCCCCCCCCCCCCCCCCCCCCCCCCCCCTTTTTTTAAAAAAATTTTTTTTTTATTTCTTTGTTGTTTTTAAAAAAAAAAAAAAACAATCTATTTTTTTTTTTTTTTTTTGTATTCTATGAAAAAAA
>Ga0116227_10003072_pt1 | contig 37446 bp, 23 predicted proteins | sample S1TSphgellanicum_FD_89693 | JGI IMG/M metagenome (GOLD analysis project Ga0116227, IMG submission 89693) | Host-associated microbial communities from peat moss isolated from Minnesota, USA - S1T2_Fb - Sphagnum magellanicum MG | ecosystem: Host-associated > Plants > Peat moss > Unclassified...
ATGGTGGCGGGCCTCGCTGATCATGAGGTAATAATTATCGCTGACGTCTTCATACGAGACAAAACTATCTCCCCCCCCGGTCCCCCCCCCCCCCCCCCCCACAAAAAAACCTAAAAAATTACTTTGCAATTCCTCAGAATACCCAATTTTTGGCAGCTCCTCAGTTCACCCACCTTGACATGTATTTATTGCTCCAGCTACACACTTCCTTCAAACTGCCAGAACAAATCCCCACCCCCCAAAGAAAAACCCAAAAAACAAATAACTAAGAAGAAGCAGCAGCAGAAGAAGAAGAAGATAACTAAGAACCAAATAGCTGAAAACTGTAGGACGAATTCCCATTACATTTTGGCAGCAAATCCCTGACCTCAGGCTCTCCCACCATATGCTCGTTGCTGATATAATGACAAAAGAGATTTGCATAAGTTGTGTGGGATTTGTGAACTTTGTCAGAGCTTCTTCTTTCTCTTCTTCTCTTGGCTTCAAACTTTGTGGCCTAGTTTGTACATTTTGTACTCCCTTTTTAACAACTGTTTAGTGACTAGTCTTCTCATGTGAATTCCATTCCTTGTTTTTGTGATATTGGAGTGCATGTGGAGTAAAGGTGTTTTTCTTTCCCCTTTTGCTATTGATTACTTGCTGTTCTACTAAAGTGAAAGAGTGTTTGGGCTAGAGTCTTTGCTCTTTGTATGACCACCACTACCACCACGATGGGGAGTCATTGCAAGATCACTTGCTTCAATGGGGAGTAAGTATGTAGCTCATTGCAAGACCGCTTGCTTCGTGCACACCCATTACTTGGAAGTTGATGAGAGACACAGTCTTTGAAATTTTTTACAACTGAATTGCTTTTTGCTGCACGTCTCCAAATCAATTACACAAGGAACTGAAAATTTTGGATTTCGTTTATCATAAGAACTTCCTCACGCACTCTCAGGGTTTTTCTTCTTTAGCTTTACAGGTCTAGTTCTTTGAAGACCACATCATGCTACTCGGAGGCACACAAAGAGAGAGAAACAAGTGAAGTCCCCCACTAAAACACCCCTCCCCTCCCCTCCCCTCCCCTCCCTCCACACCCCTTTCACTTCCACCCACAAATCTCCATCCAGGTAAAGTACATGTTTCACAACAAGCAAAATTCCTGCATACTCTTACAGCAGCTGTTCTTTCTTTTTTTGTATGGCCAATGCATGTGGAGAGTAGGACTTTGTCAGTGGAATGGCAGGTAAAAGATAGAGAGATACAAGGGTGAAAAAACAAAAATACCAGCAACACCCAAGTACATACATACATTACATACATACATACATACATACATGATTTTTACATCCCTCAAAAAAAATTTACCTTTTTTCCCATGATACCCGGTGGATACACAGTGGATATCATGGGGAAAATAACTACAAAAACAATAATAATAATAATAATATAATGTGGCATTTTGAAATGTGAAACACCCACATCTATAGGCCTTTTGCTTTTCAAAATGCCATGTGAGCTTTTATGCTTTGTAAGAGCACCTCCACATACATTACAAAATTCATGGAAGGTTTTTTTATTTGTAGGGTAAAGCTTTAGTGTGGGAGAGTTCTCAAACTAAGGGGCCTAAACAATGTTGTAGCTTAAGTTTGGCCCTACAATTTTTTTCAAAATTCCCCCACCTGCAAACTTTACCTATTGGAAAGCATGAAGCTTGAGTTCTTATGGGAACCTAAACATACTCAAATGATGAAAGGGGAGAGTTCTTGCACCTACTCCTCAAGAGTAGGTGGGATCTAACTCTTATAAATGGGTTAATTTGCTTCCCACTCTTAAAGGAAGGAGAAAGCATAATAAAATTTCCACTCCTTTTTCTAGAAGGGAAAATCATGTATACAAGGTACCCTCTGAAAGATATTTAGGAAATTGGCGTCTTTGAGTCCAAACCCAACATGTTTTGGGCTTAATATGGTCACTAAAAGGCCTCACTCAAAAAGTTTAAGATACCAACATGGGCCCTTGTTCACCCAATATTATAATGTTTCATATTTAAAATTTAATCTGATGAAAAAAGGGTCTTAATATATAATTGCCTTTCGATATATCAAAATACAATATATTCACATGATTCATTCAAGATAACTAAGAAAAAAATCCAGACCACCAAATCCAGCAATTTCATTTCATTGTTCATAACTCTTCTTTTTCTTTTTTTTTGCATACTTGTATACAAGCATATTCAAAACTACTTATGTATGTATATTTAAAACCCTAATATTTACTACTATAACCCTGGTCTATATACACAGACAGGGTTTTTAAAGAAGGGCTCCAGTTTTAAGGTACTTGCAGCTCAGTTTTCTCATTGTTTTATTATGGGTACTGCATTCTTATGCACAATCCTTCATAGGACAAAGAGTACTAAGATATTCCTGGGTTTTGCTCTACTAGCATTGACCTCACACAAGAGATTTTTATTATCAATTTGGAGTTTTAAAAGAAACTTGGCACTTTCTAAGACAATCAATCAAGCTTTAGATTATATAAGGAAGCTGCACTCGACAAGCTTGGCAGGACTATGGTTTAAGAGTCTGTTTTTTAATTTTATTTTTTTAATAAATTTTGAATTTTTTTGAAATTTTAATTATAAATTTTCCTTGCCTCATCAAATTTCCATTCTGAGGGTCAAAGTTCTTCAATATATTTACTCCCTTTGGGTTGTCTTATTTCAGATAATTTTAAGGTTTTTTTTTTTTTGCCTTATGTGGGGGACAGGTGGTTTCTCTATTGGTTTCACACTTGGTTCTCCCAGTTCCACTTGTGATGTGAATCAACCGTGGGAACACCAGTTACAAGTAGGGTAATGGCCAAAGGCCATGGGCATTATCGGAATAAGGGCTTGCAGCTGAGGCCATTATTACATGGTGTAAAAAATCAACAATTCGTTAATTAAATGTTTTCATGTGATACCCGGTGGATATCCAGAGGGGCACACTTCAATTTTCCCTGTGATACCCGGAGGGTATACAGAGGGGTACCCCCCATGTATATCACAGGAAGAAGGAAACCCCATTAACACTTGACAGAACTATAATGTACCTATAAGCTTATGGGGGCTTTAATGAGTCCCTATAGGTGGAATGGGCCCTACCATCCACTTTCATAATACAACAAACACCATCCCCCCACCTTTAAGCTTTAGGGTGAAGAGCTTCTTCATTCACCACCCGCCCAATTGGTTTGGTGAGTGATCCCCTTAGTCTCCTCCATTAAAAAAAGGAGTAAGTTAAAAAGGGTTACCAAAAATAGGTTTATATGTAACTATAGCTGCAAATTGTCGCTTGTTTAAAAGAGTGGAGTCAGAAGTTGTTGTAGCTGTGATGAGAATGTGACAAAAAGAGTGTTTTTGTTTTTGTCGGTTACCTGAAAAAAAACTTAAGCTCTCAACTTCAAGTTCAAGAGTATCTAAATAAATCCAAATGGGAAAAATAAATCGGCTTCTTCTTCCCACCCACCCTCATCCCTTAATTCTAATTTCTCGTATCTACCACAATCAAAGAATACAGTGAATCGATCATTTATTATAATACATTTAAGTGTTACCGAATAAGTTAAGTGTTATCAAATGAGTTTTTAAGTCCAATTTGTCTTCTGTCCAAACATACTTCTAGCTACCATCCATGATCCAAGCTTTTGTCCTGGGCTAAGAGTTGGAACCCCAGTTGTTTGTACATCTGAATTTAGTGAGCTCCATGAAGTACATGTCGGGTGTGTGTGTGTGTGAATCTCATCATACCCAAATCTTGAATGGAGTAAAATGTGGTGATCGTTCCTTTGAGAGAAGAATGTGCATTAGAAAAGCGAAGTGCATTAGCCTAGCAATCAAACACACATTCATGACAAGCGGTGTGTCACATTGTGTGACCTTGCCATTGACATTAAAATGTATCTGAAGGCAAAAGAAGAATTATGAAAACTCAAATATTCCACCATGTAGAAATATAAATCTTCAAAAAAATCCTCTAAAAGAAAACCAAAATCCTTCAAGATATCATAACTCTGTAACTAATCTCAAGTTTCAACACAAGCCAAAATATCATCTTTCAAAAATCCTCATATAATAAAAATAGACCTATTATTCATTACCTAGTAGGGGCCAAAATCCCTTAAGCTACTATACTCTATAATGAATCTGAACAGAACAATATCCTTGCCTTGGTAGTAGGCAAGGCCAACAAATCAAGTGTAAAGGGCCGGGAAATGGAATCTAGAGAAGTCCCTTAGAGCAAAAGCCATGGATATGACGGATGGGTTAAACATATATCATTATATTGTACACTTTATATCGAATCCATTACAATGTAGGTTTGGGTTGTCAACAAGAGAGAGCAAAAGAATTGTGGTGCATTAGCAATCACAACACATTCATAACACACAACAAATCTAAGATCAGGGATGGAATCTAGTCAAGGAATGGATGTAATGTAGTTAAGCATATATCATTACATTGTACATTATGTGGGGAGTGTAACCACGGATTTATTTATTGCATGGTGAATTTTTTTATATAAAAATTATGAAACCTTTTTTTTGTGGGAAACTTTGGGAACTGTGTGTTTTTTAGCAAAAATTAATCACTTGTGTAGAATCAATTTTTTTTTAAATTTTAAAAATTGAGTGTACCAAGAAAACAAAAACTATTTTTGTGTAGAGTAACATCAAAAAGGGGTGAGTGTTCTCGAAGTAATGGCTCACCCGAGGCAAAGGCGAGGGACAGACCTGCACCTCAAGAACGCTCGCCCACCCACCCACCCACCAAGGTGTTACTGGGTGTAAAGGCTGGCCATTATTATATCTTGTGATACCCGGCGGGTACTCCTCTATTTGTATGGAAATTTTGTTCATAAATATATAAGGTGACCCCAAAATACACTAGGAAATTCCTTTAGGCAAAATTCTCTCAGATCCTTAAGGTGTAGGCTAATATGAGAGGCAAAGAAAAAAATACTAAGGAAGGAAGCAAGTATCACACATCACACCTAATTCTAGTTGTAAAGAGAACTTATTAGTAGACGGTGGGGATTTGTTGTGGGAGCTTTAATGAGGATTTAAACTACCACTTTTTTAGTAGAGAGATCCTCAACCCATGGTCCCACCATAGGATAAGGATTACTCAACCATAAGTCTACTATGACTTATTTAACATGAAGTACATTATTATATGTTTTCCAACTTTTGGTGTTTTAATGTGAAAATCAGATGCCAGTTCCAACTTCCTAGGTTACTAGTCTTTCTAGAAGGCACATAAATGAGCTAAATTATTTGAACCCTGTGCAAACCTTCACATTTCATAGCATGTTTCTAGTTGTATTATTTTCAAACCACTAACCAAAATTGATTGGGATTTGTGGTCACCTTGCATTCAGTTGTGTGTTCAATCCCCCCTTTAAATTATTCTTTGGAGCACCTTAACAGCACATAGAAGGCATGTTGGTGGGCAGCTAGCCAAGTACCATGCCATCGTCTAGTACATAGTGTTTGTAGCACAGAATGCATCCTCATCAGGCAACCCAGTTCAGCATAAACTTTATTGGTCCCCCAAAATTTCCCTTCAACCTTGTCAATGACTCGCAACATACTGGAGTTGAAATTGGGTTTTGCACAATTGTCTTCGAAGGAGATCAATAACCACCATGGCTTCAAAAGACGCAATGCAAACAAGGGTGACATCCCAAGCACAAAAAGAAAGAACTTTAACCACTTGAGGAAGAACAACATTTGTACAAGAGTTTTTTTTTAAGTGTCTAAAATGGCCTTTGTCATTGTGAATGGGGAACATTCATAGGCATTGTAGGATTGAGTGAATGAGCATGTCAATGCATGTCCATGTACATGACCAACAAAAAGTTTAGAATCAAAGTGGGGAGTGATATTAAGCATAATGAAAAATAAATTTGGGGATGTTTACAATGTAATTATAAGTTTGACTGAAAGGAAAAGCAACCTAGATGGCACCTTACAAAAAATCACTTGAACTCCACAAGTTCAAGCACCTTAAAAGATAATTCATTTGTGTGCCTCCATTGTTGGTTACTCTTAAAGGACATGCCTACATGATTCAATAAAAAGGTGAAGAAAACATTGTCCCCTCCAATGAAACATGAAGCTAAATAATTTGAAACATTGAAAAAACCTAATGGTGTTGCCATCAAGGTGGAGGTGTGGGAGGGAAGAACGAAACCAAAAAAAATGAATGATGAAATCACTAAGTGGCTATTATGCAATGAAAGAACAACTATGATCATTTAGAGGGAGGGAATTAACAATAAGGGTTCATGCACAAGCAATAACAAACATGGTGCTCATGATTAAACCAAATGTAAAAACTTTCTCTAAGTAACATTTGATTGTGGACTTCAACATGTTGTTGGACCTTGTTATTTATATTGAAATTCAAGAATATTTGTTATTAAAATGCATTCAAAAGCTTGGGAATCTCCAACAAAAGTTCCTTGTGGCAAACAAGTTCATGCATTGTGGATTTAATGTCAAATTCACATGTGCAAATTAAAGGTGAAAACACCTTGAAAAACCATGAGCAAATTCTTCACACCCCAAGTAATTCACAAATTAAAATCCCACATACACAACAAGAGTAAATAATTGCATCCACATCAAAGCACACTAGCAAAATAAGCAAGATGATTGACGCGCTCCCAAATTCCTAATTATCTTGGGTCTAAGTTACTCAAATAGCGAAATTGTGAGGAACTTGGGGCACACTCCCAACTCTCAGCACTAGAAGGGGTAGAGGGGCGTGCTGAAGCTCCAGGATGGGACTAGGAAGAGTGACAAGCTTTAGTTACCTACTTGACATGCATCAAACCAACCAACAAGTTGATTAGATCACTTTCTGGAGCACCTTTAGTGTAAAGATAAGCCACGGGCAACTTTGGACTCACAAGACTCACCACGGCCTGAAATCGGGGGAAACCACCACCTTCCCCCATATAGTATTTTTTGCGTCTCTCTACGGCACCTACATCCGAATGGTTTTTTGTCCCGAGACTCCCAAGGAGGAGTCTCGAAATTGTCCCGGTTTGAATTCCCTGGACTTTGCGATGTCATAACACTTTGCTTAGACCTCCGATTGGGATGAGGTTTGAAGCAAACTTATAGCTCTCTTTGAGAGCTTTCCAACGGTGTATCGCACTCCACCTACACGCACCAAGGTCGGGTCGATTCCCGATTTTTAGTGGTCAAGAGTCAAACTGTCAGTTTAACTCCCGGCCTTTCTTTTTGCCATAATGTGTGTTGTAAATGTCCAAATGGCCCGTACGAACCCATTTTCGACATCTACACTTCGATAGCTTTCCAATGATATAAAAAACGCCCCAATGCAAGGTTTTTTGACCCCTGCAATCAAACTCTGAAGTTTCAAGAGTCTCGGAGGACTCCCACGTCCCAATTTTGGGAATGTGAGTTTCATCTTCCCACTCTCTCAAAGTAAGGTTGCAACAATGATTGTGTAAACTTTCATGCAAAACATCAAATTTTATTCAAATGTAAATTTCTAGCATTCAAAGCACATTAGTATTCAAATAAATTTGATTCAAATCAGAAATCAACATTTTTCTTTTAAACAAAAAAATGACAAACAACCATGTCTATGAACTAACAACCCCACTTGAATTTGGACTTGTAATGGTTGTCTCCATTCATCAACCACATTTGGAAGGAAAACAAGGTGGATGTGATGATCGGAAAGGCAAAAACAATGTTAGAAGAAAAAAATTGATCATTAACACAAGAACAAAAAAAAGGTAAAGGTGTTGTTCAAAGGAGAAAAATGGTTCACAACAAAAAAAAATGAAGTGGAAGTGATGTTCACAAAGGTGGAAGAATTATTCACAAATTAAACTTGAATTCTTAATGGGTGTGAATGAAATAATACTACAAAATGTGAATGCAATTCATTAGTCCTTGTTCAGTGAACTAATGAATTCACTTCAAATCCAGTCAAAACATTTGGTGTACAAGGATGCATTTTCTTTTCGTGAAAACAAGATATCATAATGAAAAAAAAATCCGGATTTTTATTGACCAAAACAAGAGCTCAAAGGTTTGATTACATTGCATGTTGGAATGGGTATGGTGGTGAGGAATGAATATCTCTAGCTAGCATATTTGTTTATCTAATTTACCATCAACTAACCCCTAATCAATATTTTGGGGTGCTTTTCACATTATGTCGCAACCCCACTTTGGGATAAGTGTGAGGATGAAACTCACACCCCCAAAAGTGGGAAGTTAGAGTCCTCCGGGACTCCCGAAAACTCAGAGCTCGAGTTCAAGGGTCAAAATACCTCGCATTGAAGTGTTATTTATATCAATGGAAAGGTCTTGAAGTGTAGATGCCCAAAATGGCCTTGTATGTGCCATTTGGACATCTACAGCCCAAGTTATGGGCAAAAGAAGGGCCAGGAATTAAACTGGCAGTTTGATTCCCGACCATTAAAAGCCGGGAATCAACCTCTTCCTGACGTCTGCAGAAGGAGTGCAACATGGCATTGGAAAGCTCTTGAGGAGAGCTACAACTTTGGTTCAGACCTCACTCCAATCGGAGGTTTGAGTTCCCAAAGTCCCAGGACTCTAACCCGGGACAATTTCGGGACTCCTCTTTGCGAGTCCCGAGAAAAAGAGCCATTTGAATGTAGCCTCCACCAAGAGCTGCAGAGAAAACTATATGGGGGAAGATGGTGGCTTCCCCCGAGTCCGGGCTGTGGTGAGTCAAGTGAGTCCAAGTGCCCGTGGCTTGTCCCAACACCCAAGGGTGTTCCCGAATGTGAACTAACCCTCTTGTGGTTGGTTTTGGACGCAAATTCGAGTGAGATAATACTTGTCCCTCTTCCTAGTCTAATCCCGGGACTTCTAGCACGCCCCTCTACCCCCTTTTAGTGCTGGAAATCGAGAGCGGCCCTCAAGTCCCAACTTTCCGCAATTCAACGTCCTTGGACCCTCAAGTTGGTCTAGCAAGGGACTTAGGAGCGCGTCACATTAGCTATGGTTGGGGGTATTCCTACTTCAACCAACCCAAGTACAATAAAGGACTCCACGTAAACCATTCCTTAAAACAAATGTGGCACCTAGGCTTGGGACAAATGGGGGCATTTAAAAATTGACCATTTACAAAAGGATGCATGAACCTTAGCAATGGAATTATATTCAATCATAATTGTGCTCAAATGATGGATTAATGCATGATAATCATTTGGATTTTATAATCATGTGGATTGAATAAATTGAACACAATATCATCTTTTGAATCATCAAATAAGTTCTAAAAGAACTTTGGCATTTGTAAAGTCCACATATCATAGGTAATTTTTATCTTTACAATGCATGAAAAATGTGTTTTCATATGGTTGAATTAAGGTTTTTTTTTCGTTTACATTTCATAAATTTTTATTTGAATTTTTTAATTAATACATTATATGTTTTTGTCAACATCTTTTGCAATATTTCACAAAATAAATTTATTCTGTAAAAACAACCTATACTGAAAACACCTAATTGAAAATGTATTTATTGTGTTAAGATGTTTGGGGATGACAACCAAGATCTAGATATATAACACCACATATGCAAATTCATAACTTAATGGATAAACATACAAATGAAGGCTTAAGGATCAATAACCAAAAAAATATCATCATAACTAAAATGTATTGATTTCATTGTGATAGTTCATATTACCTTTTGCAAATATATATATATATATATATATACAACTTCATTTTTAAGCAATATTATGATGCTTTATGGAACATAATTCATGTTTGATAATTGAAATCATTTATGAATGTACATTCTTCATTAATAGTAGATGAAATTAATTCATTGTCCATTTTCATTCATCATTCTAACCAAATTAACACATAACCATCCATTTTTATTCAACCTCAATGTTAATTTTGTCAATCACCATACACATTTCATTTTATTGTGGAAAGTTGTGAAATTGATTATGAAAGTTATATTGAAATTTTCATGAACTAAATTTCCCGTATCAAGTTCAAATACAATTGGGAAAAGAGTATTTCACAAGGGAGTACTTCTTGATCATGGCTAATAATTGTCAAGTATAAAAAGAAAAATAAAGTGCACAAAGAATCACATACATGGATTTAAAAATTAAAAGCAACCAAGTAATATGTTTTTACAATCTTAATAAATATACGATAATTTTAATGATTAGAATATTACCCCAACTTGATGATATAAATAAATAAATAAACAAGCAAAATGTAATAATTCAAATATTTTGGGGTTATGTATCATTGCCGCAATCCTATAACGCCATTAGCCAAAGTTATACATTGTTAAAAAAAACGCCAATTGGTATCAATTCTTTAGATGGAACAAAAATGGATTTGTACTTCAATGGTTTATGCAATCTATAATGCCAAAGGTTAGTTGCAAAATGAAGGCCAGAATTAAGGAAGAAAACCAAGTAATTGGGTTCATGTAATTTGTACCTTATGCAACCATCAATCAAAGGAAATTACATTCACAATTCAAAAATGTAAATATGTGGTGCCTTTTTATTATTAGCAATAGGTCTTCCACAACATTCATTAAGGAATAAGGCACATGCCACATAAAAGCCAACAAATTGGTCATTATGCCATTTGATTGTTAAAATTTTCAATCAAAAACTTTATAAAGCACCCAAGTACAAATCATTTTGAACACATATAGAGATAGGTTAACCCCCCAAAAAAGGTATTTCATAATGTGGATAATTTTTTTAATTTGTCCAAATGTAAGCATTTTAGTGGATTGTCAATAATTATATCGAACTCAATACAACTAACAAAATATTCACATTTGTGTTACTTGTGTATGCAATAATTTGTTGCGCAAAATTACATACACAAGACAATGGTTTCATGTGTGGAAGGAAGACATGTTGTCTTGGACAAACATAAAATACCTTCAAAATACCATGCAAAACTATTCATAAATAATTAGGCTTTTAGAATTTTGATTTATTTTTTAAGAACATTTTTCATTGAAAATAAAATTTCACTCAATTTGTAAAAGTTATGTCATATTTTCCACCCAAAATTTGCAAAAAGTTAAAATGGACAATATGTTGTAATTATTTTAAATAGTTAACACATACATCCTCCTCTAGATGATAAGGAAATACTCCTTGTTTTCTTATAATAACATAATTGCACCCCTATATAAGGAGTAACATGGTAACACTCTTTACAAAATGTATTCATTATTCAACTACCACTGCCCAAGTTCACACAAGGACACGCATTATATATATATTGCCATCCACCAAATGCATACACGCCTCGTTTTTCCAAAACTTCAAAGTGCATAGCACACATATTATGGTAGAGAAATTTAAAAATTGTCATGGAAAATACTATAAGGGAATTTTTCTATTAAATAAAAAAGATCCTTAAAAAATATATTAAAAAGTTTTCAAAATATGTAGAATTACTAAAAGCTTCTATAAATTTTTTAAAATAAATTGATAGAAATGTATAAAGGGTTATCTAATATAAACTTATAAAGTATTTAGTTTGCCAAACTTTATAGAAGGTCAATAATCTTTTAGGAGGTTCCATTAGATAATATTAAAAAAGTTCAAAGGGCATTACCCCTAAATTTTATCAACACAAGTTGTGACCTTTGTATTCATAATTCATTTCATGCCTAGTTTGCATCATGTTTTGTTTAAGCAATAAAACCATTCAATTTTTGTTCATTGTCAATTTTTTTGTTTATTGAGTCCTTTAATTTTTTTTCAAGTTTTAAAATTGTCTTATTCTTAATAGTTTGTCAATATTTCCTTATTGCTTTGTTATGCATCTTGGTGAATCACAATGGAAAAATTCATTGTCATGATTGCTACAAGATTACATAATCTTCAACAATAACTTCAAGAGTTTCATGAAATAAACATCCAATTTTAAGTAGATTGACTTCAAGTTTTAACTCTAGTTGTACATGACTTACAACATCAAATCAAAGAGCTTCATGAAGCCAATGGGAACTATCATAAGATTTTTAACATCATTCCACTTCCACAAGGAACTTAAAGTCAATATGTCTAAGAAGTTTAATGAAATGGGATCAGAATTTCAAAGTTTTATTCAACAAGTTTATCTCTTCATTTGTTTACAACGTGACTGATACCCCAATAGTGCTTCCCAAGTCAAATTACATGGGACTATAATGAAAAAGGAGGGAAGGATGAAAACCTAAGGCAATGAAACAATGTCATCAATTGCCGAAAGTTGTACACAACAAATCTTTGGTAGTCAACTAACGGTTATGGGCGGTGTTGTGCATTTCTTTTTTTGTTTGTGGTTTGTTTGTTGTAGGTTATGAGCAATGGTCTATTTTGTTACAAAAATGATTGATGCAAATATCATTTATTTTGTCATTTTTCATTACTGGAGATGCAATGGAGTTTCTAAGTTGACTTTGGCAGACATTATTAACGGATGTCAAAATCTCTTTTTGATATAAGTTGCCTTTGCCTTGGAAAAGGGAAGGACTTTTGCATTTTGATTTTGGTTGTGATGTTTTTTGAGCTTGATAGATTTGCATTGTGTTTATGAGGAATACTCAATGTTAAGGACCTATTTTTTAAATATGAAACACACATTTCTTCCGCTATGTATGTGTTTTAGTAGAATGAAAATAAATCATTTTTAGGGGTCACAAGTAAAGGTTATGATGAGAGGCTCTAAGGACTTTGGAGTGGTCTTCATGGCAAATCTAGTGTAATGTGGCTAGGAATTTTCGTTATTGGTTGAAATTCTTTTGGGGTTTATTGTTGGGAGATAAAACCCACTTGGGTGGGACTTCCAAAATGATGGTCTGTTGCCAAAAATTGGTATTGTTTATGGGGTGAATATGTTGGAAAATGTCTTAGAATTATGCATCACTTTGTCAACCTTTTTAAGTTCATTGGTTTTGAGATCTATTCCAAGTGATCTAAGTTTTAGGCCTTATGTTGCCTACTAATGTGGGGATTATTATGAACATGGCATTTGGAATTATGTCAATTGGGTTACCATTGGGTGTAAATGGAACACAAGACACACCCACTTGCTTTTTGACTACTTTTGTGATTACATTTTGGGAAATTTTTTGGAATATTTTTGAAAAATTCTTCCAAAAATTCTTTTTAAAAATTTAAAATTTTCTTCATAGTATTTTATTACGGTTCATGTTAAAAATTTGGCAAAAAAAAATCATTTTCAAAAAAATTGAAATTCATTTACAAGTTTTTTTACTTCTTAAAAGTAAACATTATAATGTTTAATGAGTGTTTTTGTTAATTTTTATTCATTGGATTGATTTCAAATTAATTCACATGTTCCCATGCTATATTAAAAATACAACTATATACACAAATCTTACAATTTCAACATCAAATTAAATTACGACTTTGAAACATGAAAAAACCAAACAAATGTTACACTTGCTATGGTACATATTGTTGTGACTACACCCCATTGTGTTATGTTTTGTTGCACCAATGTTGCATTATGTATGTTTTGTAGTCCACATTTGTTAGAGATTAGGTTTCTGTTGCCACCCTTGGATTTGCCATAGAAATATTAGTGGAACTCACGAATGTGAAGTCAATGTGATCTAATACTTGAAGACTCTTAAGTTAATTACAATCAGAAATCAGCTAAGAAATTATATGATGCAAGATGTGCATTTCCTTGTAGCATGTAGTTGCTTACTTCATGATTTATGTAGTTGAAGGTGTGTGTGTTGCATCCTTGTTTTTTCATTATAAGACATTATTTTCATGAATTGCCTTGTCATGGTTCACACCATTGTTTGAACTTTTTTTGCCATTTTGGTATGATTTTGATGCCTTCCTTAGAGAATTTAATACAACATTTGGTGAAGTTGATTGAAATGAAGTTACAAACACACAAATTTGAAACCTACAACAAGGATCTCATCCTTCATTAATTGATATTGGAAAATTTTGACATATTAGAATGCAATGTTAATTGGAATGAAAAAAATTACATTAACTAATTCCATTAGGGTTTATGAAATGACATGAAAAATTTGATGTTCACAATGCGAAAGGTGAACACCTTAAATGAATTCATCATTCAAACCATCGCATGCAATAATCACTTATTTGAAAGGTGACAAGAAAAGGGATTGAGATCTTACACATGGCCATTAACAAATACATTTACAAACACACTTCCTACAACTCATGGTTAGGTGTTAAGCAATGATCTTGTGCAAGATGATGTTACACATTTCAAGCCTCTCGCACTAAAAGAAAAGCAACATCAATGACAAATAAAGCCTTACTTATATTGTGCATAATCTAAGCATGTTGCACAAAAATGTCCAAACAAGAAAACATACAAGATTCGAAACATAGTTAATGAAAAATACAAGTGAAAATTGAGTTTGTCAAATCTCAATAAGGACCTTGTGACTAGATAATAACACTTCACATGAAACAAAAGGTTTATTTCTACCTCCAAACTTTGTGCCTTGTTTCACAATATGTATGTTTTATAGACATACATATTGTTAAACACATCATACATATAAAAACATTAATAGATAATGGTGCAATGGCATGTTTTGTTGATGAAGACTTTGGTAAACAATAATACCTTAAGCCATTATGAAAAAACAATCTAACACCATGTGAAGTAATTGATGGACATACCCTTGTTTCAAGAGATGTGACCCATGAGACTCAACCTTTAATTTACAACTGAACAAATTTATTTCCAACCTCGTGTCCAATGTCATCAAATCACCCTCAAATCCAATAATCTTAAAACTTTCATGGCTCAAAATCTGTAATCCAAATATTGATTGGTTAGTTAGAAAATTTTATTCTAGGATTAATTGTCACCCAAAGAAAAAATCTATTCAATCAATATTCATTAGAATGTGTAAGTTTTTGTTGCAAGCAACAAGGAATGGCACACCTATTACAGTTTATGCCACCCCAACAAAGAGTTTTGAAAACAAAAATGCATTGAAAACAAAATCTTTCCAAGAACTTCATATAATATTCAAAATCAATTTAATCAAAATATATCACGTGCAAGCATGCCAATATTTTTTATGAAGAAGAAAAATGGGTCTCTTTGCATGTGTGTGAATTATTGTGATTTCAACAAAATCACCATAAAGAATCGTTATCCCTTACCATTAATTTTAAGACTTTTTAAACAACTTGGTCAAACAAAAATATTCACAAAATTTGACTTGAAAGGTGTTTACAATCTTGTACACATAAAAGAGATGATGAATGGAAAATAATGTTGCATAAGGTATGGCCATTTCAAATATAATGTCATGTTTTTTGGTCTTACAAATGCCCTTGCAAGTTTTCAACACATTATGAATGACCTATTTAGAAATTTCCTAGATGACTTCATGATCATTTATTTGGATGACATTTTGATATTCTCAAAGAACCAAAAGGAGCATGAAAAAATGCAAATCTTGTTATCAACAAAATTTGGAAAAAGAAGGTTGTGTGTTAAAATGAAAAAATGTATTTTTCATTTATCAAAAGTAAATTTTTTAGGCTACATCATCTTTGGCAATGGCTTGTCAATGGATCCAAAGACAATTTAAATTGTCATTGATTGGCAAACCCCATCTTCAATCCCTAATGTTTAATTTTTTTTGGGATTTACAAACTTTTATTGATTTTTTATCAAAAAATATTCAAAGATTGTTGCCCCTTTGACATAACTTACAAACAAAGCACAAATTCAAGTGGGATGAAAATTTTGTGAAAACTTTCAAATTTTTATATAATGTTTCCATCACATCTCCCATTCAAATTCATGTAGACCCATCAAAACCATTTTTTTCTTAAAAAAAATGCTTTAAATTTCATTTTTGATGCCATGATATCTTAATATGAGAATGATGAATGACCACATCATGTTGGATTCCATTTAAGGAAGTTGTCAATGACCAAAATAAATTATGAATTTTGTGATAAAAAACTTTTTCTATTATCAATGCATTTGAGGCATGGTGACACTTGTTTGAAACAACGTAACACATAATCATAATCTACATTGACCACAAAAACCTTGAATATTTTATGAATGGTTGAATATTAAAGTTTTCCCAAGAAAGATGGAACATGTTTATTAGCCGTTTTAATTTCATAATCATTTATCATCTAGGAAGTTGACAAGTGAAACCAAATGGGCATATTCACAATCAAGGTACCCATTTTTGGACACATGATTCAAGGACTTTGTTTTTGTTATCTTCCAAATATAAACTCTACATGGAATAAATTTAAATGAAAAATATTGAATGATTCAAATTATGATAATTTGCATGTTGGTGGTGGTGGTTTTTCACATGCGTATGTAATTATGCATAAATATTTTGGTAGAAAACCAAAAATGTTGAAAATGAATACATAAGTTTTTATATACAACTTAACATGTTTTCTTGTATAAAAATTTCCTACGCATGTTGCTGACACTTGGGGCCATAAAATCTAAGCCTAGTGAATACAAAAAATCAACCAAATGGCAAAAAAAGGAATCTTTTCCTTACAACCCGTTCAAAATGGATGTTGTAACATTCAAAATCATTATATCATATATTTTATAATCAAATGCATTATATGAACATTGCCAAACATAAATGTATGCATTATTTATCCATGAAAAAAAATTGAAGTCAATTGCATTGTTTAATACATTCCTTTTGATTCCTTTAAAATGAAAATTACAATTAAAACAAGGACTCCAATTATTTAAAGGACTCAAAAGGAAATCTATATTATATCCAATCTCTTATTGGATATTTTTATTAGATTAACATGACATCATTCTAGTTATAGTCATACACTAATCCACTATAACCATGCAATAGTAAATGTAATAAAAATCCAAAATGATCTTTTGTAGTCCTTTTTCGGTAGACTGTACTTTTAGGTACCTTGATTGTGAATATGCCCAAATGCATTATTGTGTTGTTGTTATTTGCCCTGAAACAAAGACATGCTCCTTTCAACCAACAAAAGTTCATCCTCTTGAAGTCAAAACAATTAAGTCTTATGTCAATAGAAATGTTTTTCCTATACACAATAAGTTCCTTAAATGAATATGAAGTAACTTTCAAAATCATTTCTTCACAAAGAATTTAAGATAACGTTTGCATCACAAAAATGAGATATGTGACTTTGAATAATTTGAAACCTTAATTTATTGTAAGGATTTTGTAATGTTCCATCAAGGCCATCACAACTACACACCTTTTAAACACATCATGACTTTCCATATGTAGGGCATTTTGGAGTCAACAAAACCATCGAACCTATTTCAAGGGATTTTTGGTGGCCACAAATGTGGAAGTTTATGAAAGAATTCATCTACATTTGGGATATGTGTGTGTGAGCAAAAGCACCATGCCATCGGCCATATGGTTTATTACAATCATTCCCAATCCTTGAAAGTCCATAGTCATTTACTTCTATGGGCCTCATCACAAATTTCCCATGTTCCAAATCCTACTTGAATCTATTTTTTTGTGATTGATTGGTTGACAAAAGTGGCACATTTTATCCCAACCACTAAAACAGTGGCAAGTGAAGGTGTTAATAAAACTTTTCTTCAACAACATATACAATTATCATGATTTTCCATTAGACATTGTTTCTGATTGTGGATCTCAATTCATCCATGTTTTGGAAAGGATTGTTCAAGTTTTAAAAATCCAAATCAGTTTTTCTTTGGCCAATCATCCCCATACAAATGGTCAAATTGAAGGGTGAATTAGGTATTGGAACAATACCTTTGATGTACAATCAATTTACCATTAAGATGAATAGGTCAACCTTTTACCCTTGGTCGAATTCACATATAACATAATTCATTAGTTAATCACACTCCATTTTTCCAAATTATGGATGGCACTTTAGGTTTGACACCTTGGTAGGAAGTAAGAAAAATAATTCAATTGTAAAATAATTTAAAAAAAAACTAAGTTGACATTTGAAGTGAGGTGATTTCACGATTGCAACAAACTTTAGAACAAACATCCAAACTATAAAGTTGGATATCAAGTTTGAGTATTTCATCAAGATTTATAATCTACAAGCTTTTCAAAGAAATTGGATTATTAACAACTTGGATCATTTCTTATTATTAGTTAAATAAACCTAGTTGCATCTCAATTACACCTTTTGACATTAATGAAAATCCATCCAATATTCCATGTTTCAATTTTTGAACCTTTTCATGAATCTACCATTTTTGGGAAACATATTCAACCACCTCCATTAATTTAAATGGATGGCAAACAAAAATTTGAAGTCAATTTTTTTTGGATTCATGAATTTTTCATGGATGTTTGGAATACCTAGTCCACTAGCATGTATACATTGTTAATAGATGTACATGGAACTTGCCTTTAGCTTAATTAATGCATTGTAGAAGGTTCAAAAATTTCATAAACAATATCCATCTAAATTTAAATTAATGACAAATCAAAATTTTATTTAATAATCTAATCATCACCTTTTTGAAAGTTAGAGAATTTAGAGAATTGTGTCCAAGAAATTTTTTAAATATTCAAGCCCCCATAAAAGCAAAGGAAACAATTTAAATTTTTTGAGAATTCTTAAATATTGTATAAATGATAAGGAAAACCCATTTTGTCCATCTTGTAATCATGCATGTGAAGTCATGAACAACCAATAGGTTGAAGTCACATCATCTAAAAAAGTAAAAACTTTCGATCGCAAATATCCCAAATGAAACACTTTGGTTATCTCAACCATGGAAATCACATCAATGACACCAAGATGAATCATTTGGACCATGAAGGTGCCAAAGAATCCATTGTAGTTGTTTAGTAATTGTCCCCAAAGTTGAAACTTGCCCATGAAGGCCATTCAAAAGTCATATTTGAAGGATGTTTTACGAATGAATACATGCAACCATTTTAGTTTGGTTTTCAATAAATTTTTTTTTTTGGTTATTATTGTTGGTTATGAGGACCATTGAATGTTCTACTTCAAAAACAACAATTATTTTACATCATAGAAACTATGTGAGACATTTTTTTCAATTATGATTCATTTCCATGCTACTTGTGGAACGTTTTGTTATAAGAAGAGGTAATGTCATGGACATTAAACTATAACAGAAGTTTCTTTTATTCAATTTATATAAAAAAAACATTTTGGAAGTTTTTTAAAGGTTTCATAAATATCCATGAAAAATATGTTTGGAAATTTCTTAAATTTTTCAAAAGGATCCATGAAAAATGTGTTTAATTTTTTCTTAAATGTGTAACTAACATTAGCTAATAATTTTTTTATAAAAAATATAGTTTTTTGTAAGAAAATAGTTGGTGAAATATTCTAAAAGCTGTGTTTGATATAAATTTCTAAAAGGTTATTTAATGAAAATCTATAGAAATTTTAATTGGCAAAACCTCCTAAAAAGTTAATGATCTTGTAAAAGGTTTTATTGAATAATATAATAAAAGGTTCAAAAGGCACCACCTTTCAATTTTGTTAACACAAGTTGTGTCCTTTGTATGCATTGTTCATTTCATGCCTAACTTGCATCATGCCTTATTTGAACAATAAAATCATTTAAATATTGTTCATTGTTGAGTTCATTGTTTGTCAAATCATTTAATCTTCTTCAAATTTTATCATTGTTTTATCCTTTACATGCACCACCCATATTCACATGGAACCTATCTATTTTTGTTTTTATGACAACTATTAAAGTATTCACTTAAGTTAACAAAAGTGTGATGGCAAGTTACTTGCCATCATGTGTTTTTAGAACTAACTAAATTTAGTGGTTTCATTTCCTAGGTAATTAAAAAATGGTAAAAAAATTACCTATCATTGATAGATAAAAATTACTAAAAAGCCCTTTAAATCAACTAATTATAAGTTAACTTGCCTATTAACAAGGTTAATTATTTTTTCAATTAACTTTTATAGAGTGATGGTAAGGAGTAATTTTTCTTATACCTTAAGAGTTTTCATATTGATAAAGTCTTAAAGCCTTGATTTCAACATTAGTTATTTCATGCCTATAAGCACCATTATTTCCTAATTTTTTGTTCTAGGGTCTTTCTTTTATACAAATGTTCCTTTAAGGTATGGCTCAAGGTTTCAATCCTTTGTCATTCCTCCTTGAAAAGGCCCCTTAATATGGTATTTGATATAGATAGGACAATCATTTTGCATGTTATTGTTTCTTGGCAACAATTGCCTTCTCCTCTTCAAAGTCTTTAACTAGTTGCCCTATTACCATACCTAAAATTATTACCTTATTCTCGTTAGGCATTAAGGCAATTGCAATTTAAATGGTTCAAACCCATTTCATTGGATTGTTCAAAAATTGAAAATGTTGGAAGTATATTCTATTTTCTATTTTTTTGTTTCACAAAAGTGGTGAGGTTTTATTATTATTATTATTATTTTAATTTTATAATATAATTAATTAATTTTATAATTATAAAATTATGGGAAAAAAATTTATGGATTTTTTTTTTTCCAAAGTCGTTCCAAATTTTTTTCACAAAACAACATAAGATTCATTAATTGGACCTTCCAAAATATACATTGGAAAAAAAATGTTTAACTATAAATTGTTCAAGTAGAATATATTAGGTTAATTAATATAAGAACATAAGTGAAGAATTGACTAAATATGTAGTCATATAACAAACAACATATTTAAATGTAGAAATTTTGAAGGAAAAAAAATCACTTAAGAAATTGACAAATGTTGATATATTAATCATAATCAAATTATAAAAGTTTTGAAAGACTCTCCTTTTTTGAGTAATTGTTTCATCATGTGACTAGTTACATTTTTTCTTGATATTAATGAATGGAATTTTGATTTTAAAAAAAGAATATACCTTGAAATGATGTTGATTATCAATACCCATCATTTTATTTCTAATGCTTGAGAATTCACCAATATAGTTTGGCTATTTTTTCAAATTCAATATTTTCCCTTTGTAAAAAGTTTGAATCTTTGTTTCTTTCAAGTTGTTGAAGACTTCAACATAATATAAAATTTCACTAATAAAAACATATCACACATTCTAAGATAGAATATAACAAAACATGCTTAAACTTAAATCCAACCACACACAAAGATGATTTAAAACAAAGCCACAAAATTTGCAAGAGAATTTTCAAATATGAATTTATTTATAAGGTTATAGCAAAAGGTCATAATTTTGATTAAATTATTGAACAAATTAAAGGTGATAAGACACATCACTTTTATCATATTTATTTGGAGAATTAGTTTTTTTTCCTTGTGACCATTTTTCCAAATAATCTTATTGGAAACCATAGTAAATATTATTATGGATAAAATGTGAACATTGATGGATGGATATTTTCCATTATGGATTCAAAAAGGATGTTCATGGATGCATTTCATCCATGAATGACAAAATAAATTACATGTAATATCTTATTTAATTCCATAATTAAATGAATATTAATATATGTTTACTGCTTTGAATTAGTTACAAGATGTCATTTCTGATACAAGAGGAAAAAAATTAGCCCTAAATGAAGTCCTAATTCAAGGGTTTAATATATGCAATTATGGAAGCCTAAAAAGAAGAATTTGAATTATTCTTTTAATCTACACAAGTCGAAATTATAATCCTAACATCAAAACATACAACATTTTACCAATGGATATTACCGTGACACCTTTTTCATGCCAATAAATAAGGCAATAACTACTATCATAATTTCACATGAAACCCAATCAAATACTTATTTACTTCCAAGTTGTTCGCCTAGACAATATTTAGGTTCCATTGACAACAAGCATGTTGTCATCTTGTTTTGAAAAACTAGTTGTGTATTCAACTTTTCTTATAAGAAACATTTTAGAAGAGTACAATGATTGAAGTTGTTTGCATGTGTCAATGTGTTCAATGCACACAAACATACCTACTACCATTGTATTTTTGTCAATGTCTTGACATTGGTGCCAAATCAAATTTGACTATTCTACCATTTTGCACCACTTTAAACATGTTTGAGATGTTCATTCACTTTTCATGTGTAGAACTCACTTTCAATCTCTATGCAAATATAGTCCTTCCAAATACAACCATGTGTAGTTGGGTGCAAAAGGATGGAACAAATAGTGATCTCAAGAGCTTTCATCTCTTTTCAATTTATAAACCCTAAATCCTACATCCATACATTCTTAATTATTACCATAGTACCTTTACCATTTAGGCCATAATTAAATTTTTTCCAATGAAAGTCGAATTTTCTCAAAATTAAATAATCGTTGTGTCGAAAGTTTTAAAAAATTGAATTTTCAAATGCCAAAATTTATGAAATTTCAAGTTTGGGTCCAACCTTAACCTAGGAAATGGTCAATTCAATTATGTTATGCCATTAATAAAATGTCTTTTTTTTCCCCATCACACAACAACTATGAATGTGTGGATTGAAATTACTTTGTGTCGAGTTGTTTAATCGGAGCTACTATGTGTGTGTAGCCATTGTGTCCATTAGAGATCATAGAAAGAAACAAGGATCATAGAGAAAGGGATGGGTTGAGCTACTATGAGCGTGCAGTGAAAAGGTTTGAACAACAATGGATGAGTGTGTGGTGAGATGATTTGAGTAGCCTTGGACAATCCAACCTTTGTGGTGGATGACAACTTTTGTAGCTTATTATTCATTGATAAAAGGGAAATGTTCTAGGCTTGCAAGAGCAAAGGTTGAGTATCTCGAATGGTAATGCACTACGCTAAAGATGCCACCTTATTGCAAGATGCAAACTTCTATTTTCCCGTTGAACTTTTAGGCCTTTCTATATGTTTGCAATAGGAAATATATATATATATGTGGGCTCAATTTGTTTTTTTGAAATGTTGATGTGGAGAATTACCAAGGCGTTGTACTTAGTTGGAAATTTTTGAATGAGAAATATGGTGTTTTAGTTAAATGTTGTTTCAGGAAACATTTATACATGTTATACAATTGGTGTTTGAATCACCTCCCCCTACTATGAGTATAGTGTCTAACATTACAAATGCAGAATATGAGGGTTTGCAATATGGCAAGTTCATGGTGAATGAAACTATCAAATGATTTAGTATTATCTTCTCTAGGTTGATGCAAATTGAGGTGCATCTAATAATTGGTCAACTTCTAGTATTACACATGCATAATTGTCAGGAATGTCATTTTTTTGTTTATTTTGCAATGGCATCACATGGATAGATCCCCTTATGCTACCATTGCACTTGTCATTTTTATGTGGCATCTAGTTCCAAAGGAACTATAGACAGGGTAGCCCGCAAGTTCAATTACAATATATAAGCATGAAGTATGTGTTTGGGGGCATTTGATGAAGTCTTAATGTGATTATAAATTGCTTGTGAAAGACAAGTGAAGCATGTGGTTCAACTTGGTTTATGATGTTTAGTGGTTTAATCATGTTTGGTGGTTTTGTTAAGCATGGATTATTCGCATGTGTTCAATGTACCTAAGGGCATGTTGTTGATGTAGGTTTGCATTGAGAGCATGGTGTTGAAGTGTAAGTCAAGGAAAGGAGAGTTTGGGTGTTTAGATATGATAGGTTGTGGTGCTTTAGTTGTATTGAAAAAGGTGTTGCACCTTATGTCCAAGTATGTGCCTTTATGCAACCTTTTCAAAATGTGTGTTCAACACTTCAATTGATGAAATGTTGAAAAATGCTTCATTTTCATGGTAAATATAGTGACCTTGCAACACAAGAAAATTATGTTGAAGACACATGTGCTATCAATACTTCAAGTTCTTCATTTTCTTTTGGGCTTCACACAAAGTTGATAGTTGAAGTTGCCTAGTTACCAAGTGCACATGTGCTAGGCATGGAAGTTTGGGACCCTAGGGATCCTCCACACAACCATGCAAAGTTTGAAGCTTTGCCTCATTTAGGTTCTAACCAAGGCACTAACCCATCTTTAAAGCAAATGGGTATTAGAAAAGTAGAGTCCAAAAACATAATACCTAATTGATTAAACAAAACAAAAACATGGGTGTGGTGAAGTGAGTGATTAAGTTATCCAATCTTTGCCTATACCATTGATGCATGATCTTATTTTCTACCTTTGGAGTTTATAAAATCTAGATGAAAAATGTTTGGCATGCTCTTATATTTTGTTAAATTATTTGTTTTTCTGCTTTTAATGTGATGGAAAGTAAGGCATGCTCTATCAAGTATTCAAGACAAGAGTTGGTTGGTTTGTAGGAATAGAATTGTGAACCTTTCCCAAGTTGGTTTTAAAGGCACTTAACAAATAATGCTAAGTTGTAGGCCCATTGATTTGACATCAATGGGAATTTTATAATTGGTTTTTCTTATAAGTGAGAAGGATATGAGCACTAGGTGTCATAGAGAAAATATGGCTTACTTTCAATTTAGTGCATATTCATAATCAAGGTACCTAAAAGGACGGTCTAATGAAAAAATGATTACAAAGGACTATTTTGGATTTTTATTACATTTATTATTTCATGATTATAGTGGATTGGTATATGATTATACTTAGAATGATGTCATTTAATCCAATAAAAAAATCCAAGAATAGATTGGATATAATATAGATGCCATTTTAAAGTCCTTTCAAATAATTTGAATCCTTGTTTTAATTGTAATTTTCATTTTAAAGGAATCAAAAGGAATGTATTAAAAAATGCAATTGATTTCACTTTTTTTTATGGATAAGCAATGCATACATTTATGTTTGGTAATGTTCATATAATGCATTTGATTAAATAATATACGATATAATTTTTTGAAGACTATAGAATCCATTCTAAAAGGGCAATAAAGAATTTTTTTTCCCATTTGGTTTTTTTTTTTGGTATTCATTAGGTTTAAAATTAGTGGCCCTAAGTGTCGACAAAATGTGCAAGAATTTTTCATGCAAGAAAACATGTTAAGTTGTATATAAAAGCTTATGTACTCATTTTTTGCATTTATAGTTTTTTACCAAAATATTTATGCATAATTACATATGCATGTGAAAAATCACCACCATTGTGCACATGATCATAATTTGAATTATCCAATATTTTTCACTTAAATTTATTCCATTTATAACTTATATTTGGAAGAAAGCAAAAACAAAGTCCTTGGGTCTTGTGTCCAAAAAGGGGTACCCTGATTATGAATATGTCTTTTAGTGAAACTCTAAGTGATGGTCCATTATGGGTGGAAGGTTTCATGCATGAAAATCTAAAATGTCTAATTTTTCTTTTGGAACATGAACATAAGATGTTGTTTGCTTGTGGGTGTGAATACTCTGGGAAAAAAATTGATGGCTTTAATAACATGTTAAGGTTATTGAAGTTATTGAAGTTATTGATGAAGTGAAGCCAATTTATGTGTAAAATGAAATAGCCTATAACTTGGGGGCAACATACATGTAATTGTTATATTTGATGATGTGAATGGGGTACAAATTATAGGTGGTCATTGATTTTGCCCATTACATGGTTTTGTGCATTTTGGGTTCTTATAGTGTTTGCCTTTAACATTAGTTGTATAATTCCACATTAACATCTTTATTAATAAAAAAATGCAAAATTTATAATGTGACCTTTGCAATTGGTGTGGAACTTGAATGGCCAATTTGCCAATTTATAATAAGATGACATGACATGACATCACTTTGAAAATAGTTTGTCCCATGGTGACAAGGAAATATTTATGTTATTCATGCTACTTGATAATAAGTATGGAAAGATTAACTTTCTAAGTAATGTGTTGAAACATAAATTTTGAATTACAATATTATGGGTTGTAATCATTGACAATTACAATATGTTATGGGTTTAAAACCACACTGTAGTAAACCACATAAACAATTCATTTCTATAGTAGTTTTTTTTACAACAACAACCTTCTTCTACAACACCAAAGTGTAGCAACAACTCATTTCTACACCAAATAAAGGGCAACAACATCTTTCTTTAACATCAATAAAGGGCAGCAACAACAATTTTATGTAGTAGCGAAAAACATCAACAATAATTCACAACTAGTTCTTTATGATCCACTAGTAGCTTCTTGAACACAAAACAAGTTATTGGACCAAGAAGCAATTACACCAATCTAGCCATGATGAAGATTATGGTAAGTTCATGTAGGGACCCAATGTTAGAGGCATGATAAATATTCTTGATCTTGAGGCTGAATTTAATCCTCAAAGATCATCAAAGATTTTTTATATCTAGCCTAGATTTGTTTTCTTCCTAACTTGTGCATGCATTTATGTATTGTTCTTAATGGCCTTACACTTGTGGATGGTGGTGTAGATTGAAGGTAGTTCTCAACAACTTTTGACATTAAAAGGGTTGGATCAACATGGATGCTTTTATTATTTCTTTTGCAACTCTTGCTTATTTGAAGAGTGGCATTGGGGTGTTGGCTTCCATAGTTATTGGTTGAAATGTAAGTAAGAAAGATTTGGTGATGGCTATTTTGTCCCATTCTTTGATGATTATTGATTTCATGGCTTTCACATCTTTCCCTACTTCATGTAACCAACCACAAATTTTAGGTTTCATGTTGCCCATTGGCTCTTGACCATCATCAATCCAGTCTTTAATTGTTTGAAAAGTCCATGAGTTGAAATGAACTTTGAATGCAAGCTTGAATGGCTTCTGCAAAATGACATTTATGGGATGTAGTTCAATTGTGTAGCTAATAGGAACAAAAATCAACAATATGTTTGCATGTTTTTTTTTATCCAATTTTAAAATTCTTTATTAATGTGGACATTCCATCAATCTATTATCCACACCACCTTTTGCTTTTTATCTAACCCTAAAATTTGAATATATGATTTCATGTAAGGAAAGAAAATGTTGGTGACAAACTTTTTGGTTGTTTCCAAAGATGACCAATGGTTTTCACTAAAGGTGAGGTCCCAACCATTTTTGATGTAAATTTTTTTCCCTTGGTTGTTTGGTGGAAATGATTTAAATGTAATACTACCAATAAACACAATTTGTGGTGGAAGTAAATCCATTGCAACATTAGATGATACCACCATTGTGATTTGCCTTTTATCTTTTAGACCTAACACTTGCATATTTTTGGTACCCTTTTGGTTCCCAAGTTCTCTCAGCACCATTAGGGACAAGATGGACTCCATTTTGATTGTTATTCACAACAAGTGTTAGTGGAATGGAATATGCTTTCACCAAATAAACAACCTTGTAAGCCATGGTGTAGCTTTGAACAAGCCAATTTGGTGGAAGTTTGCTTACAATAATGGTTGCCACATGGTAAATCCAACACATGTATTATTTCATGAATTGTTTAGACCATTATTTTGTGATAGTAAGCCCTCAACATCTAGGTCTTATGAGTTTAGGAGTAGTGGATTATATTGTACCTTTGAAAATGGGTTGCACAATACATGTTGATAGTGGCTGACATGCTTGTTTCATTTTTTGCAAGATGTGCACCATTTCATTTCTTGGCTTGGGATGTTTTTCAAGTTCATGCATGTTTTGTTTGGGATTTTTCGCTATTATCCCATGTTCTATAAGCTAAATGTAATTTTCTTTCAGCACCCCATCCTCTGTAAACCACTCCCACATTGTTCCCCTAGTGAATTTTGCATAAGGACTAAAAATGCATGGTGATCTGCAAACAATTTGCAAGAAAGTAAGAGCGGATTTGTTGTTGCTATATCTTTTCATTGCTATTAAAATTTTTGGCCACAAATGTGGCTGGAATCAATTTTGATATTCCTATTTTTTTAAAGTATGTTTTGATGGTCTCTTACTTTCAATGGCTTCTTTCTTGATTTTTTGTTCACTCAAAAGTCTCACATTTTGTTGTTTTCTAGGTCTACCAACTAGGTGTTTCTCTCTCTACACAATGGATGATGTTGCAAGGTTGTTATTTTCTTTAATTTTTATGAGCTTTCTTTTCAAAAATTGCATCCTCTCTTCCCTTGAAATTCTTTGAAATGAAATAGTAATAAATTTTTGTCTTTCATTGTTAGTCATTTTGCACAAAGATTTGAAGCACAAATTTCAAACAAAAATATCTAAGCTAAAAGAAGAAAGGAAAAACTAACAAGTGTAACATAAGACTATGAGACTAAGATGTGCCAAGGATTGGAACATTACAAATGAAGGTTGAAGTTCAAGAACAAGAATTAAATTGTGAGATCAAATATGAATACAACTTGATGACACACGCATGTAAGTTGTTATCAGCATAACTAACATTATCATTGTTGCAACCATACCCAATATACTTAATTTGCCAAATTTATAAAATTTTCACATTTATTATAGCAAAAAATTTCTAAAATTTTATTTTAACCAGCAAGATTTTAAAATAAAAAAATAATTCTACAGGAAATAGATGAAATGGTAAAGGTACTATGGTATCCACCTAACATTTGATTTTTGAGAGGGGCGGGGGTGAGTGGGGGGGCAAGGCATAGAACACAAAGGAAAACATTATTCGACAATTACTCAATTCAAAGGGTTAGAATAATCAATTTCAATTCCAATTATTAAAAACTGAATGAGAACCAGGTGTAATTTTCAGGACCAATTCTACAATCGGAATTGAAATTTTGTAAAAAAATTGTTTTTGGGGGGGAGGAAAAAAGACTAGAATTGGGGGCTAACCAGAGGTTGATTCACAATTAACCACTGGTTCAAGTCTGGGTTACTCAAAACCAGCTCTAATTTTCAAATTCAAGACCAGAATTCGAATCATAATTAAAAGAGAAGAAGCAGACCTATAATTGAAGAACTGCCATGAGAACTGGACGAGCTTCCGTCTAAATTAAGTTAAGTCTTCGATAAATTAGGTACCAATTGTTGGTTGTATTAATTAGTTGTGGGGGGGGGGGGGGGGGGGGGCATCCCACAGTTCAATTCTTAAAAAAATTCACGAGCCACCCATGATTGGCCCATAACCCAAAAGATTCTGAAATTTTGGACACTCCCCCTTGCAGGAAGGCACTACTGTCAGGGCATTATACCCTGATAGCAGCGTCTTCACTCCCGTGCACGCGTACAAATTTGTCACAAAATTTCGAGTGTATTCCGAAAGGTAGCCTTTGAGAACACAATCTTCTATTTGCAAAGCGGTGGGTGTTCCCGATGTAAAGTACCCCTCGGCCCTGCCTTGAGTGAGCGCTTGCTTCGGGAACGCGCTGCTCTTACCCTACACATTTTTTGGGAACGTACTGGGAACTTCGGTCCCACCTATATATAGGTTATGAGATTTCAAGCTTGGATGCGATAAGGTGCTTATGGTGCCTATTGGGAACATCTCGGTGGAAGTATGGGGAAATTGGCTTATACTAACGTCTAATAGGTACCCTTTGATGAGCTCAGTGGGTATGTATCCATTAGGGGACCTGGAAAGCGTGGAGAACGAGGTGACGGGCAGGCATGGCATGTGATATCCAGGTGACGAAAAAGAAGTAGCGAAGTCAAGTTCCAGGTGCTGAGGCAGGTGATAAAAGAACCAGCGGCACGTCGCTCGGCATGTCGCTTAGCGTCCGCCGCAAAATGGCGAAGAAGAAGGAAAGGTAGACGAGGGGGACGACGATGACGCTCCCGCGCGCACTCTTCCACATCGGATGCCACAACATATCACAGGTAATGAGCATCACTGACGCAGCAGATCCACGCAGCAAACAAATCTCTCTACTGGACCCAAACACCCAACTTTTTTGTTTTCCTTTTTTTTCTTCAGTTCAAGAGGACTCTCAGGTTTGGAAACCCTAATGATGTGGCAACAAATCAAAGTGTTTCCTCCTCCTTCTACTTGGCAACTTGGAATTGATCCCTTTCGTCGCAGAGTAGCAATCACAGAAACGGCAGCAAGGGCAGCAGCAGGAGCGACTTTTAGCCCCCCCGTTTCCTCTTTTGTGAAGACTTCCGTGTATTTGTGTCATATCCGATATTGAGGAGGACTCGTAACCTTTTTTGTGATCGATGATCCCTTTGTGTGTTTTTTTTCTGTGTGGTAGGTTTCTTAGTATAGGCTTAAAATCGCAGGGTTTTCTATTTTGCATTTTTTTTTGTTTTCCTGATCATTGCTACCGTTGACCTGACTTTTTTATTTCCCCATCCCCTACTCTCCTCAATCGTTAGCAACCAAGGTCGTCGCTTATGATGATGAAGAAGAAACCCTAGAGTTTCGTGACACAAGATGCAGGAGACAGAACCTTAGGGGGTAGCAGTAGCAGTAGTAGCTGAGACATTTGGTGGTGGGAGCATGGCCTTTTGTGATTGTGAAGTGAATTGGGGTTCTGTTTGGTTTTGAGCTTTGGTTGGTGTTGTGGCAGTAGGGTTGAGTTGGATGGCTTTCAAGTTTAGGGCTGTGAAGGGGATGGAGAAAGGGCAAGCCCTAGTATGTGAGCTTTCCACTTGCTAATATGATCCTGATGATGATCCTGCTGATGATGATGATGATGATGTGTGGCTGTTGAGTTTTCCTTTTTTTCAGATGTTGGCTTTTTTATCGAAGGTATGAGGAGAGAGGAGGTTGGTTTGGAAATAGTTACACCAAAGTCTTCAAAAAACTTGTAGGAGGGTGATGATCTAGCTAGTTGCAGCTTTCAAGCATGTTTTGTGTTGAATCTGTGTGTGGTGATGGTTCAATGGAGTTTGATGTAATCTGGCAATTTTTGGTGTTTGTGAATAATGCAGGCAATGTGAGGGAGGGACGAGGGAGCAATGTGAAGCTGTTGGTGTAAAGGAAAAAACAGGTGGGTTTTTTGAGGAAGAGAGTTTGAGCAGAGGACGAGGTAGGGGTACAAAAAGCAGTGATGGGCAATGGGGGCGGCAGGGGAGACGGGGACAACGGCAGCAGCAAATAAGACGAGCAAGGCAGGAGCTCCTACTGCTGCTGCTACTGTAACCTCAGCACCCCCTTCTACGTATTCCGACTGGGCAGCAGCCTTTCAAGCTTATTATAGTGCAGGAGGACAGCCACCACCAGGGGCTGCTTTCGCTGGCCACCCTTACATGTGGGCAGGGCAGCCCATGATTCCACCTTATGGCAGCCCTCACCCACAATACAGTGCCATGTATCCTCCGGCAGGTATGTATGCTCACCCTGGTATGTATGGGCATTATGGTCCACACACAGACGCAATGGTGAGTGCAGAGCAGACAGAAAGTAAGCCAGAGTTGAAGGTTACAGAAGGTGGAAGGAATCAGGCACAGAAGCAGGGCTCACTGAAACGCTCCAAAGGTAGCAAAGGTAGTCTTCTTTCAATGGGTACGAAGGGAAGCGAAGGTGGGAAAGGCAGCAGTAGTATGGCAATGTCACAGAGCAGTAATGGGGATGACAATGAGAGTGGGAGCGAGGGTTCCACTGATGGGAGTGAGGACAATACTAATGAGCAGCATCGGGGGCAGAAGGGTAGTGGATCAATGGCAATGGATGCTACAGGAGCAGGAAGCTATGGGGCTAATCCTGTGCAAGCAGTTTCTGGCACACCTGCTGCTGGGGGAAGCTTGGACATGAGTTTGGACTATTGGAATGCTGGGAATGCAACTCCAGCCAAGACAGGCAAGCAGATGTCTGCAAGCCCCTCTGTCAATGCCACTCCCCCTTCAGAGCTTTGGCTGCAGGATGAACGGGAGGTGAAGCGGCAGCGGAGGAAACAGTCTAACAGGGAGTCAGCAAGGCGATCAAGGTTGCGGAAACAAGCAGAGTGTGAGGAACTGGGAGCACGTGCTGATACGCTTGCTGTTGAGAATCAGGCTCTGCGCAATGAACTTGCCAGAGTTACTGAAGAGTGCAAAAGATTGGAGGCTGAAAATGCTTCATTGGTTGAACAAGTGCAGACCATAACAACGTCTGTGACACCAGCACCTGCAGAAGCATCGGTGCCATTGGTGCAAGATGTCCCAGCAAACAAGGATGTGGGAACAGAATCACCATCCCAGGGCAATGGGAGTGTAAAGAGAACCAACGACACACCTGCAGGTGCAGACTTCTTCCCCCCACCAACCTTGAATATCACTAAAGATTTGATTTCCTGCATTTCTGGTTTTGAGTTGTAGCAGGCTGGTGAATCTTGCTTCCTTGAATTCCAGAAAGTTGATGTTTTGCTTCACTGTTGAGGTTTTTGCATCACTGCTGGAGATGCTCATGCTTAGCATTAACCCTCAGAACTGTTTGAACTTGCTCTTGACACACATGAGAGATCCAATCCTTTTGACGGGTGACTTGAGGTGTGTGTCTGTGCTGTGGGGGGGGCATGGATGATGCAGGGCTGAAAACAGAACAAGAAGAAAATTTGCCTTCTTAGCTTTGCCTTGATGGGAAGACCTCCCATGAGTGCTGGAGGTTGTAGTTAAAAAAGTGTTTCTTTGCCATTATTATTGCATTCTCAGCCTAGAAAAACAATGACTTTTACCCCATGTGTTGATAAGTGAATGCTGGAACAACTGTGGCAATATGTTAGAGATGACTGACCAAAAAGACATACTGGGCAACTTGTTCTGTCTGGCTGCTGCTTGAATTAAATGAGTAGACATGAGTATTTGCCAATTTTTCACCCTAGTCCCCTGGTTGCTGTATGAGATTTAGGGAGTCACTGATGCTCACTTTCTCTTGTCTGTGGAATTGGGTTTTGACAAGACTTCATGGAAAGTTTTGGAGAAATCCAATCCAAATCCTTCTGTACCGACATATTCTTGGCTCTTGGCCCTGGGTGTGGTCTTATTCCAGCATGCTATTTGTGTTGGTCTATGGTATTTGTCTGACCATTGTACTCTAACTCACTCATCATCTCCTTAGCACCTGGTGGACTATCTGCACTTATGTTCATGTTTCCTGTTGGGTTTGTTCACATTTGGGCATTGAGCACCTTTCTGTCACTGGCTGGATTTCAAACCACAGCAGTCTCTGCAGATGGTAGTTGGTGGGTAGTTTCCCCTGATTCATGACTAGTACGCATGACAGAGTAACTGAGTACCCATTGCTGAGAACTGATAAAGTCAGTGGCAGATTATCTTGTGGTAGGTGGGTCAATGTCATACAGGTTGCTGTTCAAGCCCCCTGAACATTGCATATGATAAACCTCTCATGAATTGTGTTTTGTGGTCTGGTTTTCTCTTTTCTTCAGGGTGGGGTTTCTTCTTGTTCAGGGTTGCTGGTTCTCTGGTCAGATGTGAAATATCCAATTCCTTATTATTGGGTCATCTCCAAATTCTGTTCAGGTTGGCTAAAATCATAAGTCCTTATGAAGATACAATTTTTGAGTAGTAAAACTGCTTCTCTGTATGTGGCCAGAGGGCTGGTGTTCTGAAGGGTACAAATAGACCTTATGACTCCTTGCATTGTTCATTTGCACAGGCCAACCTATTGGAGTCAAAAGTCTATCTTGGATCCTATCAGTCATGTGTTTGCATAAACACAATACATGACAATGCAAAAAAAAGCACTGGTGGATTTTAGCAATATTGGTCTTTGTTATTAGCTTTTGAAAGTTTTGTGAAAACTGAGATTGATTTGATTGAAGAACACCGCATTTGAAACTTTGATCACAAAAGTACCCATAATTTGCACTTAACATTGTTGTGGAAGCTTGACCTTCAAAGAGCTCTGAGGCAGACATGAAACCTGCCATTGTCTAAGGCCTGCAAGTGTGGATCAGAAAAGAGAGCCTGCTTCAATGTGAAGAAGTAAGCTATGGAGGAAGCAAATATTCTGGGTCTCACAGCATCCCATGGCACAATCTCTACCTGACATGTCTGGATCCATATCAGCCATGAAGACGCTTAGCCATGTCTGAAGAAAAAATGGATCTGCATGCATCATCCTGAAGAAAAATATCCACCAGTGCAAAATGGAGCTGCATTATATTGTCATACAATTTGCTGAAGAAAATGGAGCTTGAATCTTCACCTTAGGAAAGATGACAAAACGTTCCAGGATTCGTTGGATGAGTTTCCAGTCGACAGTAATGCTCAAATGAGATTCTTGTTCAGAAAGAAAAAAAGTGTGCGCGAGAGTTGAGCATGAGTGGATCTGTATTGTGTGTGTGTCTTTGCAGAGATTTCAAAACAAGAATCCTTGCCAGAAGTTCGTCTGTTTGTTTCGTCCTCCTACTTGGATCTCCCTAGTTTTTGCTTTCGAACTCTTCGTGCATGTGTGTCCGCTAGTTTCTGGATGAGCCAGGAAAGGTCACAATTCCTTCGATCTGCTGCACAGGAGCTGCATCTCTTCATCTCCTTTTGTCGGCGCTTTGGCGCGGATAAGGCTCGACGAGGTTGGGCCGTTTGTGTATGTCGCGGCTCTGCAACTGGCTGGGGGAGGCAGCAGATGTGAAGCTTTGTGACAGCATTGAGATTCTTGACCATCTCTTCTCGTACGCGCACAACTATGGTGGCGGCGGCCACGCAGCAGCCTCTCACTTGGTGCACGTCGGGGGCTTTCTTTCGCACTGTCGCTTCCTCGTCAAGAAGATGCCTACCTTACAACAAGAGCCAGCAGCAGCGTCTTTGCGATGCGGCGTCGTCGTCGTCGTCGTCGTCGCGTCCTGGTTCCTTGGATATGAGACGACGCTGCTGCTATCGGATAGTTTGTGAAGCGGAAGGGGAAGAAGGGAAGACGCAAGGGGAAAGCAGGCTAGGGAGTATGATAAGAAACAAGCAGCGGATTCTGGAGTCGAAGCTGCGGTCGATGCCGGCAGGGGAGTTGGAAGCCAAATTGTCAGCGACGCGAGCTGTGTCTCCCCCGAACAATCTTCTGGACACGATTGCGCAACAGGTTCTCCAGGGCCGCACCGCGATCATCGTGGAGGCGGCTCGACTCTCTCCTGCAGAATCACCAGAAAGCCTTGCGCAACGGTGCGCCAACTACTTGACCTGGGGTAAAAGAGTTTTTCCTCTCTCCTCAAGAATGTTCCCTTCTCTCTGTCTGTCCTCAAGCTCCTGATCTCTAACGCAACAACAACATTCTTCAAGCTTTTTTGTTGTTGTTGATCTTATTGTGAATTTTGTTGTTGGAGACCTTGACTGTGGAATACAGGAGCAAGTGCTGTGTCGATTTGCACAGACGAGGAGAAGTCTCCAAATGGTGTGGCCGACCTGACTGCAGTGTGCACAGGTCTGTTCATGGCTCACAATGCTGAGGAAGAAGCTTCCAAAAGAAGGATTTGCATTTCAGCTTTACACACAAGGAAAAGCCTTGCCCTTAGAAAACCATGCGTTGTTGTTCTGCTCATTAGCTTCAGCTCTCTGTCTCTCTGAGCATATGCTGGAGTTTCAAATCCGTTCTCTGTTTGGAGTGCTTCATTGGTAGGCACTAATGGACCATCTTCAAGAATCTGTGCAGAAGCAGCTTCTTTCAGAATTTACTCTTGGATTACTGCTGTCCTACTAGCTACACTAAATAATAATAATTATTAAAAAAAAACAAACAAACACAAACTTCCGGTCTCAAGGGTTTCAACAACCTTAGAAGAATCTGTGAAGAATCTTGATGCTGTTGATTCAGCCAACAAGTTGAAGTGTGTTGCATGCAGCTGTGAATGTGCCAGTTCTTCGCAAGGACTGGATACTCCATCCGCTCCAGGTATGCTATGCTGTTGCAGAGACCTTTGCGATAACATGATATGAAAATGTCACAAAAGTTTGCTTTACTACATTCTGTTTCTGGATTGTCTCTTGCACCATCTTCTCAAGATGCAAATTATGATCTGGCTTCTTGCAAAGCATTTGAGCTAGAAGAAGGGCTCTTGAATCATGATTATGGTTGCAATGAATCCTCTCACATATGGATGCTTACATTGTTTGTACACGGGATGGCAAAAGGGTTGCTAACTGGTATCAAAAGTTTCATTTGGTTTTTGTGTGGGTTGCAGATAGCTGAGACGTGTGAGGCAGGTGCTAGTGCCATTACAGCAGTATATAGTGTGCTTAGCAAAGGTGACAATTATGTCTATCCAGTACAACCCATGTGATGTCAACGAGGATCATATCAAGTGGTAACAGCCAAAGTCTGAAGCATGAGCTAAGTTTGTGTAAATTTGGTTTGGAACAACACTATGCATCAATGACAGAGCAGAATGGTTTATATTGCTTCAAAAATTCTATCTCTCTGTGCAGGCACACCAGCCATCTTGAACTTTGCAATTTCATTGGGACTGGATGCCATTGTTGAGGTTTGTTGGTTTTGCACCTGTGCTGTTCTGCTGATACAAAACTATGGTTGTCTTGTCCAAGAATGAGGTGTTGATTTCATATGGAAAAGGCTATTTGCTCAGCCAGCAGTTGGTCTCTGAGTGTTTGCAGAAGGGCATAGCAATATTGATTAGCTAAGTAATCAGTATGGGCTTGACTTGAAATTGACTTTGCTTTCAAAAAAAAGACTCTTATTATGGACTTAGTAAAATATTTAACATTTTCTGTGATTGTTTTTCTTTTAGCTGTTTGGGGAATTTTTCTGAAAATAAATAAATTCTTATTTTGTTGTTGTCAATTGAGTTAATGCTACTTGCAGTCAATTTGAAATTTTTGGTATTTTCTGTTTATTTGGATGCACATACAGGATGCACACAACATGGTTCAGCAGCTCTCCTTACTTCGACCTCAAACCCTCTGACCATTATGTTTTCTATGTCCTATGGTTAACAGTGTGCTCTTACATGATCTTGCAATTTTGGGTATGCCATGGATCACAGGTTGTGAACATGAAGGAGCTGCAAGAGGTGGCCCCCCTAGGGCTTCCAATCTATGGCTTCAACCTTTCAGTTGGCCTTGCAGTATGTTAAATGCCAACAAGTAGCACTTTATTCTCAAGTTGTTTGGAAAGTGATGTTTGTATTGCAGCAATTTTCTTGTTTCTAGCTCTGTTTTGTGTGTTGACATTTGTTAAGAATATCTACAAATCATCTGATTCAAGTATTAGAGCTCCTAGAAATCTTGTTTAAAGAGTTGCACGGATATCTCAAGCTTCTGAATCCAGGCATCCTATTGCAACATTGCAAGACAAGGGCAATGACTCACCCCAGTTCTTGTGCTGAAAGATGGAACCTACATGGAATGCAGCTTAACATAAAATGCAATGCATTTGTATTCCTTGCAGCTATCTTTACCAGGAATAAGGCAAGACATATCCAAGTCACTTATTGGCGAAATTCCATTTGGAGCTTCATCTGTGGTGGTATGTGACAGGCGGAACCTCAATTAGTAATTGTGCAGGGCACATGCTGAAAAATTTACTTTATGTTCAATGTCTCTTGAGTGCTAGCCAACATCACGTCTGAGTCTTCCCATTGCTTCCGGAAAGGCAACAGAAACTCAGGACACAGATTGTGTATAATGGTTTGCCCAAGTTTTTGGGAAGATTATTA
>Ga0116227_10003073_pt1 | contig 37441 bp, 26 predicted proteins | sample S1TSphgellanicum_FD_89693 | JGI IMG/M metagenome (GOLD analysis project Ga0116227, IMG submission 89693) | Host-associated microbial communities from peat moss isolated from Minnesota, USA - S1T2_Fb - Sphagnum magellanicum MG | ecosystem: Host-associated > Plants > Peat moss > Unclassified...
ATAAAAAAAAATATTAAAATTTAAAATAAAAAAAAAAAAATACAAAAATTTTCTAAATTTTTTGCCCCCAAAAAAAAAAAAAAAAACCCACAAAAACCACAAAAAATTGTCTCCCAAAAAAATCACCAGATTCACTACTTTGGCTATATCACAAAATTGAAAAAAAAGTTTGATGAAATTTAATGCCAGAAATTAATTTCAGAAAGCAAAGAGCCAAAGTTGCACAACTCTCTCATTCTCTCTTTCTCTCTCTCTTCTCTCTCTCTCTCTAAAGAGACACAAAGAAAGAATTGGGTTTTGAGATTTCTGAGTTTTGAGAGGTGTGGTCTCTCTAAGAAGATTAATGGGTAGTTGTCAGAAAAATGTTTTTGAGATTCAAAGTTTTGAGAGAAATGGTGGTTCTAGAGAAGAATTGGGTAGCTTTAGAAAAGAGTTTTTGTGAGAAATTGTGAGTTCTGAATTGGTAAAGCTCAGTTGAGAGAGTTTTGTGAGAAATTGTGAGTATTGAATTGGTAGCTCAGTTGAGAGAGTTCTGTGAGAAATTGTGAGTTTTGTATTGGTAGCTGAAAAGAGAGAGAGAGAGAGAGAGAGAGAGAAATTTGAGATGAAGTGTGTTTTGAGAGGTCTGTCTCTAAGAAGAATGGGTAGTTAGTTGCTCAGAAGAAAGTTTTTTTAGATTCTGAGTTCAGATGCAAGAGGTCTCCCTAAGAATTGGGTCGCTGCAGAAGAGAGTTTTTGTGAGACTCTGAGTTCTGGATTGGTCTAAGAGCTCAGCTGAGAGAGTTTTGTGAGAAATTCTGGAGTTTTGCGAGGTGGGTCTCTGTCTCTAGATTGTTGAAGAGGAAGAAGCAGCTTCAAACTTTTTTGTGATAATTTTCTCCAGACTAGATTTTGTGTGGGACCAGGAAGAGAAGAAGAAGTCTAGGAGCTTTGGTTTTTTTCTTTTCTTTTTTCCTTTGGTTTTGTTGCTTTGTTTGTGTTGCTTCTTCAAAAGCGGTTGTACTATACTTTATCTTCTTCGCAATGAGTTACGTATGCTTTCATTCAGTCTCGTAGTTGTAGAGAAAAAAAAGAATAAGATCTCTCAAGTTGAGAAGAGCCAGAGAGAAAGGAAAAAACGGCGACGGGAGACGGACACACACACAGATTGCATAGATAGTTTACGGAGCTCAAAGAGCTTGGAGGTTTTCACAAGTATTTTATCTGATGTGGTTTGGAGCATGTAGAGAGAGGTGTGGAGATATAAGAGCTCACTAGAGATTGATCGCAGAGAGGAAGAAGAAGAGACCGGGGATTGATTTCAAGAGTTTTAGCTGATTGGGTTCCGAGCAGGTAGAGGCTAGAGGCGTGGAGATAGAGCTCAGAGACCCACTTGCCCAGAGAGAGAGAGAACCATCTCAGAGGACGTGATCAGCGAGAGAATGCAGAATCCCATATATTCACAGCAATTCTGTTGCACAGAGAGAGAGGCGGAGAAGAATCGCCGTAGAGAACCTTGATCAGAGGGGAGTATATAGATCAGGTATTGAAGTTGGGTGCTCTTTCTCCACAGCGAGAGAGAGAGACAAACAGAGAGAGACAGAGCTCTTCAGCTCCGAGTTCGTTGTGATCGACTCTGGAAGAGTCTACAGCTATAGTTGCGATGACAGGATGATGGCAGAGGAGCTTGGTGAAGGAGGAGCGCTTTGAGCTTGACATAAATACAGAAACTGAGAGAAGATCTCTTGCAGAAGACCTACTTGCTGCAGAATGTAGGAAACAGGAGAATGAATTATAGGAGAGGAGCAGAAGTATCAGTCAGAAGCAGCCCAGAGCTTTGTCATCAACTTGAAGATTCAGAGAGGAGGAGAAGAAAGGTGCTTACAATTCAGGATTACTCTTTTGGTTGTCTTCTTCTCTATCTTCTCTTCCTTGACTGTTGCTTCCCTCTCTTGCCAAACCTTTGGAAGTTGAGTGAAAATTTGGGCTGGAAGTACACTGAGAATTCCTTTTGTCTCAAAAGAGGAGAGGAGAATTTTGCAAAAGATTTGTGTCTTCTTCCTGCAAAAGTGTGAAGAGCTCAAAAACTGCTCCTGGGTGATTTGGAGAGGATTCTTCTCTTGCTATAGAGCTAGAAAAGAGATCCATGATGAAGCACCCATGCAGCCCAAAAAAAAGAAAAAAAAAAACCAGTAGTGCAGTAGTTCCTAATGAAGAGAAACTCAAAGAAGAACAAAGTAGAACCATTAGGAGTACGCTGAAGCGGTGTATTACTGGAAGGATACGGAATGCATTGCACTCTTGTTTCAGACCCTACCATTGCATTTGCATTCTTCACTTGGGATGGCCTTGTATCATGCTAATCCTCCCCAAGTTCTGATTTCTCTGACTCTTTTGCACTCTTCAAGCTGTGGTCTCCTATGTGGTCTGTCTGTCTTTCTCTCTCTCTCTCCTCAAAACGAAAGGGTATTATACTTAACTTCTAATTTAACTATGATGTGCACTGAGCTCTGATGTTCAACTGCTTGGTTCAACTTGCAGTGACTGCCAGTAGTGAAACTTCGAGTTGTGAAGCAACTTGCAAATGTACTGACGCCCATTTCTGGAGTCCATCTCCACATGTAACAAGTTACAGGGATCAGCAGCAGCACTAGTTTGCAGGCCTGCATCTTGAGCCTGCTCCTGAAGACAAACCATGCATGGGAGCATGGCGGATTTGAAGGAGAATAGAGGTATGATCAACAGAAAAGTTCTTGTTTCCACTCCATTGGCAGCATCAGCCCCTGACCTCAACCAACGAAAATCGCTGCAAGCAGATGTGGATGGACGAACAAAGCAATTAACACTCTCATGGTCAAGTGCATGCAAAAATTTGAAAATCATAGAGCCACAATCATGTGTGCTGGAGCGCATTCAAGAAGATACTGTTTATTCTGACACAGAAGTTACGTGGGCAGTGCAAATTTTGGACAGGATCATCATGTTGGCAAAACAGTGGCACATAGTTGCAAACCCCAGCAGCTATGGATATAACTCTGTCAGACAACCAATCTCTGAATCTAAATCCACAGAGGAGGACCAACAAACAGAGCAACTACAGATCCAGCCATATAGGAACCACTCATCCTTATCTCCCAAAACTTCTGAAGAGTTTCCAGAGCTTTTGCAGGTCCAGGATGCAGATTACTTTCAAAAGAGAAGGTCACTGGGACAGGTGACAATGATGCATGAAGGTTCCATGCAAGAGACGCAGCTGGATTCTGTAAAGATGCAAACAGAATCACAAAGCTTACTGGAATGCTCAAAAGCAGTCAAGACTCATGATATGAAGTGGGCAAAGGATCTGAAAGCCACCATTCAGGAACCTGAAATGGAACCTAAACAGTGGCACTCCAAAATACATATGAGTTCCAAACATTCCTTGGAGGATATTAGGGCAGAGTTCCAACAGTTTCCCCCACAAAGCCTAGAGGAGTTTGAGCTTCATGAGGATAATTTCCATGATGCTCAATTTGGACGACAGAGGGATCACAAAAATCTGTTGAAGGGTGGTACAGAACTTGCTTTTCAACAGTACCCATCTCCGTCCTCATTCACATTTGAACATTCCCCCAATTCGGTGTGCTCTGAAGATCAGTTGACAGCAAGGACATCGAAGAGGCTCTACATCAAAATACCACAGGATCAGCTGCCCTTGAATTACTATGATCATGTGGGAGCAGTTTCCAGTTGTGAGGATCTAGATAGCAAACCTGTGCTAAGGACAGAATTGGAGTATCCCTGGGGAGCTGCATTCAAATACAGAGATTCACCCACATCAACTCTTTCTGAAGACCCTGATGAGCAACCACACCCAACAGAGGTGTCTGACAGTTCAGAATGGATGGAGTTAGGGTACCCGTGCTCTTCCACTTTTGTTTACAGGGATGAGTCCTCAGATTCTGAGTCTCTGAAACATGATCCATGTGAGCAGCTTAAGGTCATGAAGGCTGCTTCTTCTTCGAGTGGCCTCCCATCACACCTCCCAGTGATTCACACTGCTGGAGTCTTCCACACAGATTTAAATCCCAGATTCAGACGACCTACTAAGGAGGCTCAGCATGATCTGCCTGGACAGACAGAAATTCAAGCAGAAAGTGGAGAACCCTGTTCACCAGGGTTTGCATACACAGATTCACCTGTGTCTGTGCTGCTGCCAAAGGAGGCTACCATGGACTACCAAAGAAGTGAAACAGCAGCAAGTTCTCCAGATGTTGATTTCTCTGAGCTCCAACTCTTCCAGCACACAACTAATTGGGAGTCTTGGTTGCAGAGGGATGGGGATGCTCTTGATGAAGCAGATTTGCAGTTCCTATTCCCATCCCACACTCAACATAGAGACACAATTTCATCTGAGGAGGTGCTCAGGGAAGACCATACGAGTTTCTTAAGCCTGACACCAAAGACCCAACACTTGCAAGAGCTCCAAAATCAGTGGCTCCCATCTTCAGAGTTTGGGGGTTCTAGAGGTGGATCAAAACGACATCAAGAACTTTCCAAAAGCATTGAACGACTAGCACGTAACCTTTCAAAACGACATTCTATGGATATACCTTGGAGTCAGAACACAAGCACTGATGATGATGAAGAGATATTCCCGAGTGTCAAGAGCTGGGAAATTCAAGAAGATGAAGAACCCAAGGATACACCCACACAACACTGCCAGCAGAAACAGCAAGGCAAGAAAACTGTATCTTACGTTACATCCCATCACTCTCACTTGACATCTTTTGTTCCTTCTTCTCCCAAGCAAAGGAGTACCACAGCCTTAGTTCCGTGTGGTGGTCGATTATTTTCTTGGCCAGGTTGGATTCTTCCATTTAGTGCCAGCAAGGTTAGATTCAAAGAAACTGAAAGGCACTCTGCAGATATGAAGACTAGCTTTGGAGGACCTGCAAACAGACCTGCACAGACAGTGAAAAGTTCAGGAAATGGTAGCTATAAGAGCCATGCTGCCATGACTGTAGCTGACATTCTTAGAGGAGATTTGGGTGAAGAGTTCAGGTTAGCACAGTGGTAGGAGTATGCCAGCAATGTCATAAGTAAGGACCTTGGAAACTATGTACACTAGACCATCAGAGAACTCACACAATGTGTGTGAACTGATCTGTTAAAAGCCAGGAAAGAGCAGCTCAAATGAGGTAAAACATTTTCACGAATCAAGGAAAGAAGTCAAAGTATGTACATCTCTTACCAATTTCTTGCTGAATCTCCTGAAGAAATGCAGTGTGAGATTGGTTCATGTCAAACGTGTGACTACTACTTTTTCCAGCTCTAGTACTTGAGCAAACAAAAGTGGTTTAAAAGTAAGTTGATACCTCCAAGAGCTTCCCCAAAACCCCTCCCCTGAGGAAATAGCAAGAACAAAACTAATAACTGTTGTGAGAATTGGGAAATCTCCATACTCAGGATTAAGAAAAAGCCAGAACAAGGTCAGAACTGTTTTCCTTGAAGTCAAAGAAAGACTTCCAGATAAAGGACTTTCAGAACCGGGAAGGAGGAACAACAGAAAGCACTAACAAGAGTGAAGAAACAATAGAACCAAAGGAGTATGGACAGAAGTGACAGCCATGATACTGGCTAGCAACTAACAAATCACACCCACACAGGAACACAAACATCAAAAACTGAAGGCCTGGCCTTCTCTCTCCGTTTTCCATCTTCCAAAGTCCCAGGAGCTCTCTATTTTGCTCCCAGTTACCTTGTTGCTCCTGTTCTGATGGTAACTATTTTGACAGTCTCTTGACCTTGATGTTTGAATGCCCTGCATTATTAGTCCTTCAACAAAATCTCTTTTTGCATAAGTATATTACTTGCATGACAGCACATATACCACTGAGTGACAATGAACAAACATCAGAAGCAAAGCAACGTCTCTTAAATAAAAGAAATCACCCAATTTGTTTCAGAAGGTTCCTGGAGCAAATGATCTATGTTTGTACAACAGTAACAGATGACAAGAACAGACCAACTCATATGAAACATGCACTGTCTGTTCCTTTGTGTCATGATTGGTACACATGCAACTAAGCTGGCTAGCCAACAGACCATATGTTTGAAACAGGGTAAATGTAACCCATCATTTCAAATCTGCACTTAGATCACAAAACAAGTTTGTATTCCTTGTGGTGAAAAGGTATCAATGAGATTGCAGAGAAAAACCTCAACAAAAAAGATGCTCACAATGTCAGCAACTATCTGTAATTGCTCATGACAAAAAAAGTATGTGAGTAGAATTAGCAGAAAATGACAGGTAAACTTTTGCATGCGCAGAAAGTTCCAGATTCTGTTCAATTATTCTTTGTGTTTTCAAGTCGCAGTTCTTCCTCCAACTTGGACACATAAATACTGGTGACCATAGGTTCGTACTCTGCTGCTTTCTTGAGAAGTGCCAATGCCTGCACCTTGTTCCCTTCTTGACTCAAAGCACTGCACGAAGACACCAAAGAAGCCAGTAAGAGAAAATAACCCAGAGAAATGTCACAAACTCATTTTCTTTTGTATAAAATTTGAGAGAATAAGAAATCATAGATAGCCTGAAGCTGAATTGGAACAATCATAAAAAGTGGTTGCTGCTTCATTTCATAAATTCAACAAGAGGGCTTCAATTGGACTTTTATATACCTGCTGAGAGTAACTAGGCCCTGGAAGTACCGGTGCTGTGATAAAGCATCTTTGGGCACATCCAGTCTAGTAATGACTGACATCACCTCTATTGCCTCTGCCCGTTTCCCCTAGCATAGTTTGGACACATGAGGCCACACTGAGTACCAGAAAAGGTCATGAGAAATCAATCAGGTAGTTTTTGCAGCATCAAGTTGGATTTGCATTGTCTGGGGTATAATGCAGTATTCAATGAGGCATGTGTCTTGTTTAAAGGTTTCAAAGGTCCATGGCAACCGAAGAAGAGAAAGTCTGGCCTCTACAATAGGTACCTCTTTGAAAAGTGCTACTCCAGCCCCAAGCGCTGCTGCGATGACCAGCTTATTATCCTTTGTCTGTAACCAGATGAATTTGACTCACTTTTTAAAAACCCCAAACACTTACTAGGAACCATTATCATTCCAAGAAATCTGTACAGATCAATGTCAATGCGCTACAGAATGAGATCTCCATGGCACTCAGGCAGTGGCCCTAATGGCAGAGTTTTGTGGAAGAAAAAGCTTACCTTTTCCAAGACAAGGTTGTAATACTGTAATGCTTCTGACCACTGTTGCCTCCCAATGTAAATCTTTCCCAGAGCAAACAGTGCTTCTGTGCTGTTGGAGTATTTTGTCGTTGTATAGCTGTCAGAAGAAATATCTATGTTCATCAATTCTGCAATGGAGAGCTATATGAACATGCTGAAGCACCCAATTTGCATTGGGCAGAAGAGACTAACATGAAGCCTTTTTGCTTCCTAATTAATCTGCAGTTAATAACTTCTTGTACATGAGTAAAACAATCACCAAGACCCATACACTGCAACTGCATCTTGTGCCCAAAAGCAACTAAATATTTGCTAAATGAAGACAAAAAGGAAAAAGAATTTATTAAAATGCTGCTTCGAATAAGTGTTTTCACTTGGTTTGCAAAATCCCCATTTCCTGGTCAGATGCACTTACTGTAAAACTTGAAGAGCTTCATCCTCTTTTCCCTGTGCAATACAGTTTGCAGCCAACTGCCAGACCAAAGACCAAAAGCCAATTACTGTTGTGTCTGCCATCACTCATCCAACAATAATCAAAGGTCTAGCAAGCTGGATTCAAGTTTCAAATGGACAACTTCTTTCACTCCCCTTCTTCAGCCTACACCATAACTTCTTCACCTTTCAAATTTCAAGGTTTTGGTCAGATACCACAAGGAGCTCGTCTGCACTCATATTCTCAACTGCCTCTTCCTTCAGTTCACTTGGTCCCTGACTTTGAGAGGGAGGAGGTGTTTCTCGTAGCTTTGTGAGCTCAGACAACAAAGGAAGGCCAAGTTTTGCTCGAACTTGGGGCTGCCGCAGAGCTATTGTCTGCACATAGCAAGGTAGGTCCTAACTGAAAAGTTGGGTATTGGGAACAGGAGGTACCTGATATTGGGACAGAACTACAGTTCCTAGAAGCTCACAATGGGCAGTATTTGACTACTACTGACAATAGTAAGAAGAATAAATGCCCACATATATTGAGAAATCTGAATCTTATTACCAAGATGTGCAATTCACCTGTGCAAGGCTGCAGCAGTTGTTGGTCAGCCAATACATGAACACTCCCTGCCAAAAATATTGTGAAAGATTTAGTCATGCATTCCACATTATAATGCTCCCAATACTATTAAGAAACACGTGAGCCCAAAAGACAACATCATTTATGCCCTTGAGGGATTTGAAACCAACATTGAGCCCAATTACCAGTTTTGGGAAGAGTTCAGATCAAATGTCAATTTTCTTATTCCTCTTTCCCCCAACTGCTGACTGCATATCAGTTTCTTCATCTCCATTTTTTATCTGTTGGAGATGCTTGGTCTTCATATATGAAAAGGAAGGAAGGGAATTGGCAATGCCACTATATTTAGAAACATAGAATGATTTGTTATACACACAACATCACTTTACCTGAGGCAGGTAGAACCCAAAGATGAATGCTGGGATTGTAGCAGCCTCCAGCCACCACTTGTAGAACTGAATTCATGAACCCAAAGTCAGAAAAATTTCCAACTTCCATGAAAAAACAGCACTCCTAAGACACTGATAAAAACTGATGCTCCATTTGGGGTGGGAGGTTACCTTCATGAGAGTACCCATCATGCCTTTCTGTTTCTCAATGCCCTTGAATGATATCTACTGTAAAAAGCACCCCACCAGCCACGGTGGACAAGCAAGTATTCAGCAAGTTGAACCAAAGCAAATCAATGGATGGGATGAAGTAAGATGTCATATCTGAAAACATGTAATACGTTAAAGATGTTCAGTATATGCTGCTCCCATGTGTACTAATCCTGGTACACTTCTATTCAACGTAGAGGAGAAAAGTGGAATTTGATTTGTTTCTCACAGGGTCTAGATCATTCTAGTTCTTCATCAATATTAAACCAGGAGTGTTTTTTGAAGACAGCAGAAGTCTGAACCTTCCAGGCAGTGAACAGACAATTCCAGGCTTAATTGTTTTGTTTTCAAGCTTCAAAAAAGTCTATGCTCCAAAGGACATTTCCATTCTCCTAAAAAATTTGGATCCTATCATGTGCCACTCCATTCTCCTGTCATAGTCTAATTTTCTCTTGTTAGGTTCAGCCTCTTAATTTCAAAATATAGGCACACAGTGGAATCACCTGTAAATTGATAAAGTAAGTCACTGCCACAAGGGTTGGAAACAGTGCACCAAGAGCACCTTGGACAGGCACAGTCAAATCTGTGAACCAAAGACTTCCTCCCTGTTCATGAGTGAAAATAATTAGCCATTTGGATCCCCAGAAAAAGAATACACATCTCCCTTCAAGTTTCATACCACAGAATCCTCAGCATTTAAGTATAGACACTTACACAATCAAAGCCAGGGTGTGAAGCCATTGCCATTTGCCGGACTGCAACAATCCAGGTAATAAACAACGGTACCTGCAGTGAATCATGGACAAAAGTGATCAGAACTTATCATCCCCTGCACTAGTTTTTTTTGGGACCAGGTATCCCGCTAGCAACCCACTCAAGTTGAGTGGTTACTCTCAAATCTAAATACAAGTCTCCTTAAAAATTCCTGTCTTGAGATTGTGATCACAGATTCACCATGCAGATTGTGATCACAAAGACTACACCTGCACAAATGGTACTGCAATGAGCCAAGCAGGACTAGGAGCTCCAAGCTCAAGGCGCCGCTTGGTGAAAATTCGGTATTGATCAGCCATGCTCTTGCCAGAGCCACGCGCAGGAACTGGAGATGGTACTACACAGACAAACAAAACAGCAATTTGTCACAGAATGTTCTGAATAGAGCTCAAACATTATTACATATTGTATGGAAAAACAACACCACCATTTGCTGGTCCAAGAGAATTGGTTGTTTCCACTGAAATGTTCAGGTCAGATTTTAGGGTTCAGGGTTTTAGGCTAAGTCTTGATTCAAGGTCTTAATGCAGTGCATAGTAATGGAGTTCATCGTCACATAGGGTTTTAACCAGCATTGCATCAGCTTGCATAAACCTAGTGCAAATGACATTGAACAGTAACAGTGCATTTCCTGTTACAAGTATTGGCATCCACCATCAAGAGACAACCACATCTCTATGAAATTGCAGAGAAATCTCCACAACAACAGTCATGGTACATTCTGTTTTTTGATGCCATATCCTTATGAGAGTTGCTCACAAAGTGTCTGATGATCACCTTCATGATGAATAGCAGTGACCTGACAGTGGGTGTACATACATTACAAACTTCCTATCCTCAGACCATCTACTGGATGGCCATCACCAAAAATATGACAAAAAGGGGCTTCAAACAAGGATGCACAAATCTCACACTGACTCCCGAGGCGAGCTAGCTCTGATGCTTTTTGGAGCTGGGTTACAGTCAAGGGAAAGAGTGCCACTCGCAATGCTAACGTGGAGCCAACAATTGTAAGCCACCTGCAAATCATGCACATAGAAACCAACCAAAAGAATATGAAGAAGGGAAAAACCCAGAAACCCATTGCCAAAAAGACCAAAGAAAAAGGAAAATTACACCCTAAAATGCACACACAGAAAAAAAAGAGGGACATGCTCACACCATGGAATTCCAGTTGCATTGTGAAATCCATCCAGAGTTACAATAACTGCATCAACAGGCACTTGCAAAAAGCTCCAAATGGAAGAACTACTAGTTGTTTCTGCAGCTAGGGTTTCATTCACCGATTGTTCTTCCTCCACACTCCTGAGGAGGACAGTCCTAACATCTGCTTCTGCTGCTGCTGCATCTTCTGGACTCCAGGAAGGAGAATCTGATGCTGATGATGGTCGAGGTTTGTTCTCCCCACTCCAAGGAAAAGCTTCAGCATCCCTGAGGCTTGAATCATCATGACCAAAACCTTGGAATCCTACTTCTCTCTCCTCCTCCTCAGAAGAAGAAACTTCCGGGATGATGTCTTCTACTATTGCACCATTTTTTTCCGTTGCTTCTTCTTCCACACGCGAAGAACGACTCCACCATGCAAATCCCCTCACAAAACTCATATGATTCCCATAGCGCTCTCTTGTTGAATCAGGCGGTTTCAGAGACCGTTGCAAGAATCCCGAAATGAAAACAAGCGGCTGCGCTTCTTTGCATGAAGAAGAAGAAGGAGAAGTCGTCGTCGTCGTCGTCGTCGTCCTATCTCGATTCGGATCCACGACATCCGAAAGCAAGAAAGATTTCCGCAGTGAACTCTTCTTGTCAACAGAAAGCTTTCGCGACCGACGACTGAGACAAGAAGCTACCAGAATCCGCTGTGCAGCTTTCGAAGAAGAAGAAGCCATCAAGAAGAAGGCTCTCTCTCTCTCTCTCCCCCCTATCTCTCTCTCAAAAGAATTCAGAAAAACTCTCTTCTGCTCTGATCGCTACTTACATAATGCTGATGATCCTCGAGAGCAACAACACAGCTGGATGCTCGATTTCTTCCCCGGCAATTCAGCGGCGGCGGCGGCTTCTTCTTCCAAAAGCTGAACGAAAATGCAAGCGGAAGAAACAGCAGCAACAACAACGAGGAGAATCAGATCCTCGTCAAGAGATTCGAAATCGCAAGACTAGAAAGCACGCCCTAAGAAAGAAAGGAACCGTCGTGTTCCTCCTCCTCATTCTGCTTGCTGCACATCATCGTCCGCGTCCAGTTTCCGGAGTCCGCCGTTTGTCTTCTTCTTTCTTGTGTTGCAAGCATCTTCTCTAGTTCGATGGATCATGCGAAACAGAACAAGGATCGTGAAGAAGAAGAAGAAGAAGATGGTGAACCTCGGAAAGAACAAGATGTACATACCAGAGGAAGAAGAAGTGGGATGCAAGAATGGAGCACATGGCAGCTGATCGACTCCATTCTTCCGACGGGAGGATTCGCACATTCCTACGGACTGGAAGCGGCAACACAAGCAGGGCTGGTGTACGATGCTTCGACGGTTTCCACCTTCGCAGTCACGACTCTAGAGAACGCCGGAGCTTTGCTGCTTCCCTTTGTGTGCAGCGCCAGCAAGCAGACAACAACCACTGAGGATTGGATTCTGCTGGATTCTGAGCTCCATGCCGTGCTCACCAACCATGTAGCGAGAGCTGCTTCCTTGAGCCAAGGAAAAGCTTTGATCCGCCTTGCAAGCAGTGTGTTTCCAGAGATTACAGACGAGGTGAAGAGCATGCGTGCTTGCATCCAAGAGAAGAATAAGAAGAAGAAGACAACAGCAGCAGCAAGAGGAGCGCATGGACATCACGCGATTGTTTTCGGTCGTCTCTTCGGTCTCTTAGGCTTGGATTCTCTCACAGCACAGCGCGCTTTCTTGTTCTTGTCTCTGCGGGATGTGTTGTCCGCTGCCACGAGATTGAACCTCGTCGGTCCCATGGAAGCGGCGTTGCTGCAGCACCGCCATGCCAGTCTTGCGGAAGCTGTTCTGGTCAAGTATGCCAATAGAGGCGTCGAAGATGCGTATCAGACTGCTCCTCTTCTTGATACTCTTCAAGGCGCCCACAACCTTCTCTTCTCTCGCTTGTTTTGCTCTTGAGAGTCTTCTCACAATCACTGGATCTTCTTCTCTTCAAACTCTCGTATCGTTGTCAGTCGGCAGATTCTTCTTCCAAATAGGAAAGGAAATGGTTCTTCTTCGTCCTCTTCCTTCCTCTTAGTCTTTCATGAGTTTATTTCTTTCTTATCAAGACTGCTGTGAAGAAGAAGAAGAAGAAGATCTGTTATTCCAACAGCAGGATTGCGGTGGTTTTCTTCATCATCACCTTCCTTTGAAGCACCAATCTAGGATTGTCGTCATCCTCGTCCTTGCAATAGAGATCGAATCCAGATCATAGGATGTTGTTCTTCACTGGAAATACTACAGATATGATCTAGATCATATCTATAGTATTTCCAGTGAAGAACAACGTACCTTAGACAAGCAGAAACATGCGACAACAAAGTTCTGGATGTTTATGCTTCTCCAAGGTGTGTTGTTCTTCACCAAGAACATGCCACAACAAAGCTTTTGATGTTTCTGCTTGTTTAAGTTATGTTGTTCTTCACCAAGAACATTTTATAACAAAGCTCTGGATGTTCTACTTGTCGAGTGTATGTTGTTCTTTACCAAAAACATGGGTACAGCACGGCTTTTGATGCTTCTGCTTGTTGAGGTCATGTCGTTCTTCCCCAAGAACATGCTACAACAAGGCTTTCGATGTTTCTGCTTGTCAAGGGCATGTTGTTCTTCAATGAGAAAATGCTACAACAGGGCTTTTGATGTTTCTGCTAGTCTAAGGTTTGTTGTTCTCCACCAAGAACATGCTACAACTAAGGTCTCAATGTTTTTGCTTGTCTAAGGTATGTTGTTCTTCACCAAAAACGCTACAACAATTTTCCATCAATCATTCGAATGAACGGTGACAGAGACATAAACAAAGTGGGTTATGGGTTTTTTCTGTTGTGAAGCTCATCATCTTCCTTTGTTTGTCTCCCTTTCATTTCATTGCAGTTTTTTCTTCCCTGCAACTTGTTTCAAACAAGCAGAATGAAAACAGAAAAAGACAGTATTACATTGTTTGTGAGATCCTCTTGCTTTGCTTCTTTTGTTGTTCCTTGCACAACAGTTTTTTCTGTTTTCTTGTACTCAGTTTTTTTATTTGCGCCTCTTTGGTTTCCTCTCAACTTTCCAGGTAAGTGGAGCTGCTCTAGCAAATCTAGTAGTGCTGCATGATTACTGAATTTAGCAGATCTTACTGAAGGGCAGATCTCATACCAAGTTCAGCAGCTCTGCATTACATGTTTATTCAATCTGCAGAATTCAAGAGCAGCTGCTGCTGCTACAGTATACTTGGTATATATGTTGGAAGTATCAGACAACCTGTGTGAGCAATTTGGAGTTCTTTTCATGTATTTGGTAAGCCATTCATGTTTTGTTTTGTTGCTGGGGCAGGCTACACTGCAAAAAGTTTCACCAATTCTCTTAAGAAGATCTGTGGAATGAAAATGCCAAGAGTGCTGCTCAGTTTTCAATCTGCATTTGTGAACTGCTGATTATGGGTTATACAAACCAAGTTTTAGTTTGTGGTTTGAAATTTGAGGCAGAAAGTTTTGGAACCTGAAGAGGACCCATCATGAAGCTCTCCAACTGGAATGAAGCTCTTGCATCTGCAAACATAGTAAGTCTTGTATTGGCACACACCCCAAGGCAGGAAAATTGCTTGTCAAATTCAGCACAGATTTTCTTCTCATACTTAAGAAGGACCTTGACATAGTTAAAGAGTCATCGAAGTACACACAAAGGAGGTGCTGCTACCATTGAGACCAGAGCTAGTTCAAGAGAAAAGATCTTAAAAGGAACCAAAATAAATCTGGTGCTGCACATCTCTTCTATCATTAGTAAAAATAATGTTGATGGAGATTTTATGTGTATCCAACCTTGGTTCAATGTGTTTCTTGCATGGCCTCATTCAACTTGTGGATGTTTTGTGTGGGCTTTGACACTTTTTCAATGGTGGTGAGGAGTTTTATTGGTGATGTTTTGCATACAATTCACATAACAAAGTGACTCTTCCAAGTGCAAAATATTGAACTTGACATGTATGTTAAAATAAAAGGTTGTTGGTTATTGCATATGTCAAAGATGAAGACTTCAACTTTGCATCCTTTTAACACAATATCTAATTTAGGTGGTTTTGCTTGAAGGATGCAATTCAGCGAAGATGCAATTTGCTTCATGCATGAGTTTTTTCCAAAAGATGTTTCATTCCTAGCATGTCATTTCAATTTGTTATGGGATGTATGTGATTATTAGGTAATTTATTTTCACAAGTGCCTAAACTAACCAAACTTGGGCAATTACAAAAACCATCATCAAGAATTTGATGGTAGTTGTAAAATAATGTTTGTTTAATGAAAACCATGTTTATTAACTATTTCCATATGTTATTTTATTGGATACTACCATGAACATGTGAAGATGCTAGTGCTCCAAGCTATTAATCCCATCTTCATTCAAAGTGGTTTGAACTAGAGGTCCTTGTTTTAAAGCTAAGGATATTGTTGAACTAGGTGATCTATATTCTAGCCCTTTTCCTTGTCTTTGTTATTAGTCATACTAGTTTGAACCCTATGCTTAATACATAGGTTTGTGTGCATTTACATATTACAAAATTACAATTACAAACTACATTTCCAAAACCTCTTTATATATGACATTTCGCATGTATCTATGGGGACCTTGGCCGTTGAAAATCTTGATGTTTGCACTACTTGTGACCCATGAAATAGCAACATACAGTTGACCATGGGAATAGACCGAAGACGGCAAATATATCCCAATGTTGTTGAATGTCTAACCTTGACTCTTGTTGATTGTGATCACAAATGACTATATATATATAGTCAGCAAGGAAAAATGATTGCTCTAATTTATCTAATTTATCCATGCATCATCCCACTAATTAACGTTTTAAACCAAAAAGTGGCAAATTGAGGCTAAACCTACATGGCACCTGTTTTGGAGGGAAAATCAATTGGTTTGGACCCAAAAATAGTTGTAAAAGGAGAGCTCCTGATTTGGACAACCAAGAATCAGGCTAGGGATTAAGGTATAGTCCAACTCAAGGATTCAATTTGCTTCAAATTAGTCCAAATTGATTCCTAGGAAATTGAATCCTAGAACTTGGTTTAAAGTGGGCCTTACTATCAAGGAATTAAAAATGTTTAGAAATTTTTTTTGATAACCCAAACTCTTCACCTAAATTATTGAATAAACCCCCCCCCAAAAAAAAAAAAAAAACTTTACATGTTGTCGCAATTGCATTGGGTATGCCAAGGGAAAGATGGAACATTTAAGAAAGTTTAATTTGGGAAAGACAATGGACGAAATGAGATGGAATATAGGAAAATTAAATATTGGATGATATGTAGGCCAAACAAAATGGAAATTCTAAAACATATGAGTCTAACCATGACAACGGATGAAATGAGAACATAGAAAATAAAATAATTTGAAAACTTGAAAAGAGGGTGGATGAAATGAAGGAAAAGAAGCCATGACCCAAGAGAATTGAAATCCTTGACAAATAAAGGCTAAAATGAAGGCTAATAAGTGTAAATCTAGGAAATAGAATTCTAAGAAAATAGATGAAATGCACCTTGAGAAAACGTCGCTGCTACAGAAGCACCACTAATTACTTCTGCACTTGTCTTCTGTTCTTTTTCCTTCCCTCTACCTCTTACACTTTCTCTCTCTTTCTCTCTTTCTTTCCTTCCTATGCATACCATCCTATCTCCAAACGATCTTCGCACTTAAAATCGACAGCGTGAAAAGAGCATACTGAAGGTTAACAAAAGAATAAAAATAGAACACCAACGCACATTCCATAAATACGCAAATCCAAAATACGGATACAAACCGAACTACGTAACCATTCAACGTCAAGGTCATCCTGCACCTACCACTCTCTTACCAACTGGTTAATTACTACCTACCGTCCTCATCCTGACGCCCGGAGAAACACAAGGCCTGGGCGGTTGGGGCTGCAATTATTATAAGCCCGGGCGCTTCACCCTTACTGCCATATAACTGCTACTCCATTCCCTTCCAGAACGCGCCTGCTCTTTTGCTACACCTTTTCCTCCCTCCCCAAGAAGCTAAATTGCTAGCATGTGCAAGTCTCATTGTCCGTAGCTACTATTCGTCCGGATTAAAGGGAGCTTCACAATGTCCTCGCTATATTTAGCTATTGTCCGTAGTTACTATCCGTCCGAATTCAGGGGAACCTTCATTCTTCCTTTACTATATGTAATTCTTGTCAAGGCTCACAATACATGCAAGTGTTTAATCATGTTACATCTATCCTAAATTCAAAAGCTTGAAATTTGTTCAAAAGTTTGCAAGGAAGGTGTTTATTGCACGAACAATTTTTCAAAAATACAAAAAATAAGAGCATCGCCCATTTCTTACATTTCATTTCTATGTAAACCTTATTAAAACATTAGTTGGCCAAGTATTTAGTTAAAACAAAATGTTTCTTTGACTAGAATGTTTCCAATGATGATGTTATATTTTGTACTTTAAAGAATGAGTTTTAAATTTTTCATTTAATGTGGGCCAATCCAAAAAATGTCAAAAATCCTTTACATTATGATACTTATTTCTTGAATATGTCTTTTTCGGCACACTAATAATCAAGTATTGTGGAATCTTGAATTGAGACTAAAAAAATTTCAATATTGTCAATGTGATCACATGCCTTCATTGATTTAAGCTTATAATGTCTTGTGATGATTATTAAATTTTATTTGCCTAATAATATTCATTTAGGTTGTTTAAAAGGCAAACATTCTTCTATCACAAAGAGGCAAACATTTTATTTTATTTTTCAAAACCCAAAAATGAAAGAGCCTCTTGATAGGAGGTTGAGATCTTAATTAAATAATAGGTTTCTTTAAAGAAGATGCATAGTTGTAATTGATTTTGGAGAATGTTTGTTGGGTCTAAACAAAATAAAATATGTAAATCCACAATAAATTTTCTTTTCACATAAAAATATAAAGAAAACATTTTTAAATGTCTTCATCAAGGACAATGTATATTGCAATCAAAAAAATAAAATTTCATTAATTCTTTGATTTAAAAAAACTAGTAAACAAAGCAAAGAAGATAAGCATTGCCTGAAAACTAACGGTTGTAATTGTAGTCATAATCAAGGTGTTTTTAAAGAAACCAAGATTTCATAATTTTTGAATCTTAAAATATGAAAAAGTAATTTCAACCAATTTTGACTATGTGACACATGTAATTTAAGTTGTGTGTACTAATAAACATTTCAAATTTTTATAAATTAATTTTTCATTTAACATTAGTCTACATCTAGATGTTTCATGTGTGTTTGACAACACATTAAACAAGGTTCATATATTAGTCTTTATGAAAGTAGCTTAGAAATTTAAATTTTCAAACATTTCATTATTTTTTTTGGAAGACATATATGATATAACTTTCATGAATTTGATATTTAATAACAATTTTTCTTAATGGTTCAAATTTAGTGCAATTTGGCATAAGTTAATTAATCCTATTGATTTTTATATCGTGTTACAATAATCATCACCATGATTTAAATTTATTTTTTAAGGAATCTTAAGGACATTAATCTATGTATCAAATATATAAATAGAATCATCCTTGTGTTCATTACAACTTATAAAAACATAACATGAAAAAAAAAACATAGTTCATAATTGAATTCTATAAAAGTCCTTTCAAGTGTGACATTCATTTTTGGGTACTCAAATTGTGACTATAACCTTATTGTGGATTGAATACAACCCAAACATAGGCATCAAAATTTGCAAGTTGTTGAAAGTGTGGCACAACATCCATGATTTTTAAAGATGAATCTTTTATTGAACTTTTTAATACAACCATAATGGTAAGCATCCCAAATTTTAATTTTGATTTAATTGATGACATATTTGTAGAATACCACTAAAATATTATCAATAAACAAAATTAGTATAACATGCTCTCCCCCCCTCCAAAATTGATAAAATTTTATTATTTTAAAAGAAATTAAAATTGAATATATATATATATATATTACCCAAAAAAATCAACAAAGACAAAAAACATTTCTTGTAAAAACACAAACCAAACCAATTAGCAAAAAAAAGAATAACCTAAAACTTCAACATAAACCCTCAACTTCAAAACTAAACTTAAAATCATTTTTAAAAAAAAAGATCTAAAGGAAACACATATTTTATAAAAGCATAAACAAAATAATAAGAAACAAAAACACCTAGGTCCTAAAGCTTAAACCTTAAATGATATTTGCAAAAAAGAAAAAACCTAATTATAAAAACATTTAAAAAAATTAATATTATATTTAGTTGGAGGATATAGAGTACCATCTCTTTTTTGTGACTTACAAAACAAAAGATGACAACATATCTACAAAATCTTTAATCTTCATCTTAAAAAAAATCAACAATAAATTTTGTTGTGTCAAAACCACAAAATAGTCTTCATTTATTGAATCTATTCTTTGACCAAAGTTTGATATGGTTGCTCATTCTTCAAACTCACTTGTTAAAAATTTCCATCTCCTTATCATCAATTTCAAAAAATTGAGATTTCAAAATTGGTTCCCTAACAAGAGATTCACAATTAGTCCTTTCAACAACTTCAAATCCAAAAGGCATAACTTGAATAAGAGGATCAAATGTAGAAACATCAATACTAGAATGAAAAGTTAGATTAGTTACAATAATAGGTACAAAGAGTAGGTGCCAAAGAAGAAACCTCACTATTAAAATCAACAATAGATGTAAATAAAGAAGCATTGGGAAAGAAATCAAAATCTTCCAAATGTAAAGTGATGTAAAGGTCAAAAAAATGCCCACACAAATCACCATCTGCTTTAAGATACGATACAATAGAATGAAGAAAAGGTTTTATCAATTTCAAGATGCAATTGAATAGAATCAATAAAAGGTTTATCAATAGAAAGTTAGCAACAAATTCATGAACTTCAATGTATTACACATAAATGTCATCTCCATCAATGGACCACAACAACTCATCAATGACATTAGTAGTCAATGATGGCGTAATAAAAGGTGTAGCAAAATAGAAACTAGAAGGATGCAAATCAAAGAATTCATTACGCAGAGAAGAAGATGCAAGCAATATTTCCTTCAAAATTTCAAGAACATTTCTTCCTTTAAAGCTTTCATTACAAAACTTTTTCCCGACTACTTCATCAACAATAGACATTGCAAAACTAATAAATTAAAAAAAAGACAAAAAAAATGAAAAATGAAAAAAATTACATTACATTGTGTGAAGATGCAATTGAAAATTACAAACAACGAAAACCTACATAAAAAAAAAGTGAAACAAAATCATAATAAAAGAACACTTGCACACATGAAACAATAATTTTTTTTAAAAGCCAAGGAAAAAACTTGAAAAAAATGTGAAAATGCAAAGGGTGGGGCGGAAAAGAATGTAGTGGCAAATAATAGCCAGGATGAAAAATGCAAGAACATTTGTGATGCTGCAAATGCCATGATGCACTAACACCAACAACAAACAAAAGAGATGCAAGAAAAAAAAAGTTTCACAGACACAAAAAAGAACATGCGCACGTCAAACAAGTAAAGAATTAAAACAAGAAAAGAAAGAAAAAACAAGGAAACAAAAGAGATTCAAGAAAAAAAAAAGTTTCAAAGACACACAAAAAAAAACCTACACACGTCAAACAAGTACAAAATTAAAACAAAATAAGAAAGAAAAAACAAGTGGAAGGAGAAGAGATGTTCATGGAAGTACGAGCAAATGGAAGGTGCTGAAATAGAAGCATTGTTACAAAAGGAGAGGAAATGGAACAAAAAGAATTTAATAAAAGCCCAAAGAATTGTAGGAACTGATTGTCGAAGAAATAAGCACAAAGAGAGAGCCAATAGAAAAGTGCACATGAAATACAACAACAAGCTACCGCATAAAATAAACAATGAAAAGAAGAGAAGCAAGAGGAAGAGTTGTTACATGAAATAAGCAATGAAAAGAAGAGAAATGTGTGAGCTCCATTGTTATATTCACTATGTTTAACCTAAAGTACATGGAAAAGAAGCAATGAAAAGATACGTAGGTGTCGTTTTAAGCTAATTCAGACCAATGGAAATGGTAGAAAGGGGCCGTTATTTTCAATGTTCTGCAGAATAGGGTTGTGTGTAGGTCTGAAGATTTTATGTTTTTTTTTTAAGGGCAATGGGATCGTTGGATTTGATGGTCTGGATTTAGGGTTTGGAGCTTTTTTCCTCTGCAGTTGTTTAGGGTTTGGAGGTCTTCGTGTGCGGTTTGTTTGGTGTTTCTGGATTTGGAGTTTTGGGTAATTTGCGGAGTTGGAGATTTGGGAAGGAAGACTCTTTAATTTCCCGCAGAATTTCGGTGAGAGATTTTTATTTTTTGTTTTTCCCTCGTCGATTTGTTGAGGGATTTGAGCTTTTAATCTGTTGTGGAGTTCGGGACAGCTGGTTTCTTTTGTGCACAATTGAGAGAGAGAGAGAGAGAGAGAGAGAGAGAGAGAGAGCTTGGATTCTCAGAGTTGACAAGGGAAGGAGGTGGGCAAAAGAGAGGGAAGTCATGTTCTTTCACATTTATTTGGAGCGGAACATGCAGCTGCACCCACGACACTTCGGGCCGCATCTCCGTGACAAGCTCATCGCCAAGCTTATCCAGGATGTGGAAGGCACCTGCAGGTGTGTGTTTCCTGTTCTTATATTATCTGTGTTTTCTTTTTCCTCTCGATGAGCAGAGAGAGTTGTGATAATTAGTCTCAATTCATGTTTCTTTCTTCTCTACTCTTCCTGAGGCAAGAAGTGGACAATCGTTGTTCCCTGATTTACATGAACAACTGTGCCTGAACATCATGGAGTGATTCTGAAACATGGGTTTTGGTGACTGAAAGTGGGGTTAAGAAGCTTGGGACGGTCTTGGCATGGTAGGCACCAGTAGTGTAACTTTCATGATCTTGGTCCCTAGTTTTCTCATGGGTATTCATGTCCTTGTTTGCTCTTCTTGGTGTCGACTCTTTGCTCTCACATAAGGTTGATAACTTTTTTCCTCCTGGGATCTGGTTTCCTCTTTGATTCTATGATTATCAGAAAATGGTTAACCCTAACATACTGACACTGGAAATACGATCTGTGTGGGGTGCAGTGGGCGGCATGGGTTTGTGGTGGCGGTGACTGCAGTTGAAACTATTGGGCAGGGCCTTATTCGTGATGGAACGGGCTTTGTCACCTTTCCTGTCAAGTATCAGTGTGTGGTTTTCCGGCCTTTCAAGGGCGAGATTTTGGAGAGTGTTGTCACCATGGTTAACAAGGTCTTGACTTTCTTTTTCCTTTCCATACCATTCATTGCACAGTTGCAGGCTTAAGGTGTAGCCCTCTATTTGCTTTAGGCCTAGATGCTTGCTTATATAGGAAATCCATACAATCTTGTTGCTGGTTGAATTTGGATCCTTTTAAGTTTTGTTATTAGCAATGTCTGTTGCCTGCTAGCCAACAGCATGACTGAGTCTGGAAATGCAACACAAATTTAGAATGCAGATTTCTGTATTTGTTTGCAAGCATTGAGCAGATTAGTATATAGAACTATATGCAGCCACTGTCAGGAACTGATGAAGTAACTGGGGATTAATAGAGTTATTCATGCCATGAATGTGATGGTCTGATGCTTTGTGAGAGACATGCACACAGCTGTGATGGCTATTCTTAATATGGTGTTTTGGGTATGGCTGGAACTGACGTAATGGTCAGTTTCAAAGTGTTTTTGTGTAGTCTCATAGACATTGTAGTCAGGGTTTTAAGAGAAGGTGAATTTTGGAGAGATATGGCTTTCTGGTATCACTTGGAGGCTTCTGTTTGTTTTGCCAGAAAAGGGGACATTTTTTCAGAATTGTGGGTTTTTATGGGTTTTTCAGATGGGTTTCTTTGCAGAAGCTGGCCCTGTGCAAATATTCGTATCTAATCATGTGAGTGTCTTCTCCCTCCAATGTGCCCTCAAAAATTGTAACATCTCTTCTTTGTCACTCAGGATGCCTAGTGGCAAGTTTGTGAATTCAATTGAGTGCCTGTAGTATGCTCTCAATATCTAAACCAGTCAAGTCCTTGGTTATAGTAGATCAATTCAGAATGTGATGCATCACACTGGAAAAGGATCAACAGAAGTGACTAGGACATGATGACTGTGGTTTTCTATTTTTGTGGGCAGTTGATACCAGATGATATGGTATTCCAGTCAGGAGATGTTCCAAGTTATGAGACATCAGATGGCTCAGTACATCTCTTTCCTTGAGCCTCTTTTCAAAGTCATTGTGTGTCTGAGAAATGTCTGCTGTTCTGACTGAAAATTCCAGATGTTGTGGATTCTCTGGGGTGTATAACCTGACCCATGATGTGTTAAAGTACTCCTCAACCACTAGCTTGTCTTCCCAGACCAAATATCTGACCTTCTAGTGTTGGGTTGGCAAGAGTAGGTAAGGATACAGAAGGACAGTGAAGTGCGGCTCAAGATTGTGGGTACACGAGTGGATGCTACTGAAATTGTGAGTTCTTACCTCCATCTATGGGATCAATGCAATCTGTTGTCATACTGATGACATGCTGCTTGCCCTTGGACTACTTTCTAATAGATTCCATCACACTTATGGACATATCTGATATATAACTTCTTGTTTGTTCAGTTTTGCATTGGCACGATCAAGGATGACTTTTTGGGACTTATTGGTGACCCAGGGGGTGCTACATAGTGCTATTCTACCCCAAGATTGTCTCTGTATATCCACACCTATTGAGACAAGAGCTATAGCTGCCCAGTAGAGACTTCATTCTTCACATGTTTTCACTTTGTTAGTTAGGAAGTGCAACTGCAAGAGGAAGAGTGAAAGATGGCTTTGATCTCAAGATTTGCATGTAGAGCTGTTGTTGCATTCACGTTGCTGATACTGAGATATTGAACAAACTTGGGTTCGTTGAGATTTCAAACTGCATCTATGGGCCAAAATCGTGACCTGAAGAAAAATGGGCAGATGGATGAAACTGGAACAGCTAGGTGCAATACATGTTTCAGATTCAATCAGAGTACACCCACGATGCCCATTCAGTTTCACTGGGGTGTAATACATTTGTATGTCATCAAGGTCTGCTTGTTCAAGCTCGATCTAGAATTTTTCTGTATTATGAAGATAGTTTTGATTTCCTGTGTCAGATCATTTCCTCCTGGAGGGTTTTAAGAATTGAATGTCAGAAAATGGGCGGTTGTGGTTTTCTACTCAAACCAATGGGTTCCCTTTGTCAACTTGGTACCTGATTTTAGGTGTATTTGGGCAAAATCTAACATTTGATCTAGTAGTTGCTGTTGCAGACTTTAAAGTCCTGTTAGAGCTGTATCTGGATGTTGATCAACAAACCCTATGAGGGAGCTTCAATTCCACCCAGTGCATAATTGTTTGGTGACTCTGTAAGTAGCAGTGAGTTCAGTGATTGTGCTTGATCCCAAGATAGATAAACTTGTCTCCTGGAACCTCCAATTCAGTTTATGAACAGCAGCCACACAAAAATTCCCAAAAAAATTCAGGTGCATTTGTGCCTGAACTATTGTTACTCTGTTGACAACACAATCAGAAAAGACAAACCCATTACCTCAGCTATTTGCAGTAACAGAGCAATGGACAAACAAGCACTCCATAGTAGCTCTACTCTATTTGCTGTAATGCAAACTTGACTCAAGATTAAGAAAGGTACAGAGTGCAGACAGTGTCTGATGTACAGTCTAATGCAACAGAAAAAAGAAAGCCAGACACATGAGATTGCCTGATTTCCAGCTGCAGTGAACTAGCACCAGTGCCCAATCAACATGGTTAGTGGAGTTCTTCAATTCTTTTTGCTGAACCTAGGGTAACAGGGCTGGTCTTAGTACACTTGAGAACTTAGAGGACTGGAGTGATTTGGATTGAGCTCTAATGGCTTTGGGGTTAAAAGATGGGATGTAGAACTCCTGTAGGCACTTCTAACACCCTTTAGATCGCCTCATTTGATTAAGGGACACTCAAGACAAGGGCTAACAAAGCAAGGGGTGTTGCTGGGTAAAAAAATCTCCACCAAACTTCAAACACCCCTATCTTCAAGCAATTGAACTCCTATCAACTTCTATCAAGTAGTGGCATTGCCATGCAACATATTGGTCTACTCTAACCCCCCCCTCCCTTTCCTCTTTGTTCTTCCATTTTTTGTTCCTAGGGTGGGAGAGTTTGGTCTAAGCTCTCTTCTTGGTTCCCGCTTGTTGCTTTTTTGTGTGCTATGTTCATTTTCTAATTGTGTTGCCTTTGTCTTCTAATCACATTTCTTTGTCCTAATCACATTGCTTCATTTTTTTGGTCACTTTGCCTCATGTCTTGGTCTCATTATCTTTGTCTTTTGGTCACATTGCCTTCATCAATCTTCATCATCATCGTTTTGATCGTGTTCACATTATTATTATGGTTTTGATTGTAGTTGTGTTGTTCTTTGTCTTGCTAATTGTAATATTTGTTTTGTTGGTTGTAATCTTTGGTTGTGATCTTCTCGTTTTGTTGGTACCCTAAACCCTCCCCCTCTTCTTCTTTTACTTGTTAATTGTTTATTTGAAGTTGCTACAAATGTGTTATAAAGTTTTCTTTTGCTTATTGTTGGGCCTTTGCTTGTTGTCTTGCCATCTTTTGACCTTTTATTGTTTAACCAAAGTTGACACCTCTATAGTCAAATGGGTGAGCTCACATTTTAACTTGGAAGTTTTAGTGAAGTCTTTGTTTTGTTGTTGCAATTTTATGGTTGATTAAGTTGATGAAGTTTGGCCATTGCTATTTTTAAAGTTCCTTTTGAGTTGTTTCTTTAACCCTTAGGTTGGGGTTCCAAAAAAAGGAAAAAGGTCTCCAAGATTTTCATGGGGCTACTTTTTGCAAATCACATTTACTTGAAACAAATTTAAATGAGAAAATTTGAATAATCCAATTTAAATAATTTATGTGATAGTGGTGAGTTTTCACATTCATACATAATTGTGTATGAATATTTTGGTTTATAGCTAAAAATGCAAAAAATCCCAAAATGAGTTTCAATGGATAATCAAACATGTTTTTTTGCAAGATTATTTCTTACACATGTGACCTGCACCCAAAGTTAGATATTTTGAACTCATTAAATGTAAATTTTTATTAAGTGGTTTTTTAAATGAATATTTTGCTTTGCATCATTTTCCTTCAAAATTTCAAGACTTTGAAATTTTTGTATGATTTGGTTTTTCATCAAGTTCATTTAATGAACATGTACTTTCATAGAAGAAGGCATGTTTTTGTTCTACAAAAATTTTGAAATTAATTATATGACTTTATGCATACCTTTTTATTCCTTTTTTAAAAAATGCAGTTTAGACACTTGATATAATTAATTTACAAAACTCAAAATGACATTTACATAATATCCAAATTATTTTTATTAATTTAATAAGACATCATTTTATCTATTGGCGTACAACCATCCATTACAACTATAATAATGCAAGATAAACAAAAATCCAAAGTTATCCTTTGTAATCCTTTAAAGACAAGTCATTCCTTTTTGGTACCCTATCTTTAATACACCCCCTTATTAGTGATCTTGTAGTTCAAGTAGATTGTTTTTCCACCTTTTATCTCTTTCAGTTTTGTTTGATTGTTTTTTTAATTTCCTTTTCAATTGCCTTTTGTTGCATGATGTTCAAATATTGATTGAAAGTCACCACATGGCTTTGTAAGAATTTTTTTGTGCCTTGAACATTTGTTTTTGCAACTATGTTTTTTGGAACTACAATCCAAACAAACATAATCCCCCCACAACCTCCTTAAATATTTTTCCCTTGTGTTCCTTCCATTATGTGAACTTGAGATGTTTGCATACAACCACTACAACAAAATGCATCCATGTACACCAAGTGATTTCATTGGATTTTGAATGAGTTCACTGGTCCTAGAAAATGGGGCCTAATGGGGATGTAGTGAATTCACTAGTTTAGTGAACAGGGACTAATGAACTATGCTCACATTTTGTAGGAATGAATATTAAACATTCATAGTGAATCAAATTTCTTTCAAGTTGCTTTTAGGTATTTAACTTGAGATGTTTGGATACACCACTTTTAACACTTATGGTAAATCTAGTTTTTTCAAATTCCTCTTGGGTATTTTTAATTCATGCCACTCTTTCAACTTCTTTTTGTGTATTTATACTCACATTCCTTATGTACATTCTCATCAATTAATATTCTTCTTGCATTTCATTATATTTATCTTACAATGTCATTCAATAGATGTTTTTCCTTGGTGAATTGTAGTTGAATCTAATTAAATATTATCGGGGAAGTTTAGATAGGGCCATGGGTGGTGGTGCCTTGTGGTAAGGACTTGAAAATCATGGTAGATGTCATTTGCTACTTGTGATTTCACAAGTTGTTTTCTAATTCATGCAAACTATAAAGTTATAAGTTAATAATAAATGTGGGGTCAAAGCATGCAATGGAAGAGCCACTATGGAAACATATTTGTGATTTATGCCAGTTGAGTGATCCAACACAACATTCTTGTGTAGACTACTAATTTATTCAATTAGAGTACAAAATGTGACATGTATATATTGGGGAATTATTGTCCATTTGATGAGATAATCTCATGGAAGTACAATTGTTGCCTTACTCTATATGTAAAGATGATGATATCATTTTAGAAAATGAATGTTCATAAGGTTTTGAGATATGAATGGGAGCTTGGAACTTGTCAAAATGTGAGTGTAATTTTTCTCAAAAATTGGGTTTTTCTTTAAACATTTAGAAATTTTTGTGTTATAATGATAAAAAAGTTCTTTAAACTCTATTGTGATTAAAGAAATATAAGTAAAGGTTAAAGAAATGTAAATTCCCTAGTACACAAATTCAAACATGAAGTTTTAAAATAACAAGTTGTCAACAATAATGTTTCATTAATTCAAGTTGCATGAACTAAAGAATTTCAATATATATATATATATATATATATATTACATCATTAGGTACAATCAATAAATAGATTTTAAATCCTAAGAAAAATCAATATATATGTCAATCAACTATTTATTGAATTTCATTATGAAAATTGAATAAATTTCTTTTAGATGGTAATGACTTTGTATACATCATGAATTTGAAAAGAAAAAATCAATGGAACTTTAGCTAAAATATTTAAAATTCTATACACCATAAGTATATATCTTGGATGAGATGCTTACATTATACATATATTATGGATTAAATATTGCAATTTTCATAACCTTCTTATGTATGTTGGTAATGATTGATCACAAACTTAAATGATAAACTTTTCTTGATAAAAGGTTCAAATTTAATATAAAGTATAAAAACATGGCCTTTCTATTCACAATACTCCTATAAAAGCATGAATTTATTTGATCACATGTAGCTAAATCATGTATGAAATTGATTTATTTTAATGAACACACATTGATTCAAGTTGGTTTATTCATAATATTATTCTTTGCGTTTATTATAATTTTTGTTTTGCTTGAATGTAAATAAAAACTTTAAAGCAAAAATTCTATTGAGATTTCCAAGGAAACCTCAAAATAGTCTCCTTGGTATGAGTCTAAGTGTTTTTTTTGGTGCAAAATTTCACGAAAATATGAAAAATAAAAACAAACATGGAATATTTTGTTACAATATTCCTTCTATTGGGAAAAAAATCTCCAAATTTTGAAAAAAAAAATGTTAGAATTGTTTTTTGGACCACATTTGGACTTTGATTTATTTTGGTAACATTTTAAAAACTAGTTTAAAACTATTTACATAGATTCTAAATATTTGTCATCATTTAATGTTAAATCCTTCTTGGGATGGTAGCCAATGATGCAACATTAGAAAATTGAAAAAAAATCATTTCTCATGAATTTAATAGTAAAGATTTGGGTTTTATTTTCCAAGCATGGACAACCATACCCTAGTGACGCATATGAATCACCAACACAAACATTTGGGGAGAAATGCCCAATGTAGACAAGTAATAAAAAATCATGGCGTAACAAGTTTTGAAACATATGACATTCTTGGGTTTGATAAAAAAATTGTTCTAGTAGGTTAACACATTCATCTACAACATGAAATTATAATTAGATTCAAAACTAGTTTAAATAGTAATAATGAAAAAATATGATCATTAAGTTCGAGATTTTTCATTAATATAAATGAAATAGTGATGTATATCAAATTTCCTACAATCACACCTATTGATAAATTGAGTTATGGAGGCAAGTCCTTTTGCCATTCAAATTGAAAATGTTAATTTGTGTCAAATTGTAGATGGCACATTGTTAAGCAAGTGTTAAGTTGATGTCAAATGAATATTAGTTTAATATCAAATCTTCAAAAAAAGAAAAAAACACAAATGTTGAGTAATTGGGGCTTTAAGTCAATTTTAAGTTAACAAAATGTTTTTCGATGGTTTTTTGAAATATGAATAAAAAATTAACTATAGGTTAGTGCTAATTAACATGGATGATTTTTTTCATACAAATAATGTTATATAAATGTTAGATTATTTAACATTACAAAACCTAGCACCAAGTCTGATTATAACTTTAGCTTGTTATTAACATATAAATTGTATTTACTTCACTATTTTATCAATTAATGGTTATATTTTCTATGTCAAGTTGAGACATAAGACACATTCATAATAAATTAGAAAGTCCACTTCATAATTGAATTTACAATAAAATCCTTCCACCAAACATCAAAACTATTGTTGTTTTCACACCATTGTATTTTCCAATCAGGTTTCAATTCTTTAAAAAATAATATTAATGGTTTTAGTTCTAGTTCCACAAAAAATCTACAATTTTACAATATCTACTAGTTTTACATTAAATTCTATAATCTACAAAACAAAATTTATTTATTAACCATAGATATTTATTAATATTATTGGCTTATGATTAATATTTATTATATTAAACCATAGAAATATTAATCATAAACATAATTTACTATAAAACCAATAGATTATTTAAAATTATGTAGGACTTTACAAGATTCCTACTAGTTATTAGTTGGTTATAGGGTTTTTGAATTGTTTGTATTTCTTTTTTCTACTATAATTGTGTTTAACATTTTCGGATGGACAACTTGCCTAGATGATAATTAGCTCAAAAAATCCATTGGTTTTTTTAAAGAATTGGCAAAAAACTAGCAGTTTTATACTTGAAAGCTAGGCAAAATGAAGGTGGAGAAATTGCAAATTTGAATTCTTTTCTTGCAGAGCTTCAAAAACTAATGTCCACTATGTGCCACTATGTGGGAGCTTGATAAGCAATCAAAATATAGGGCTCCATCTGTGTCAATCTTATTATTACATTGTTTAATCAATGCCATAGAATGTTCATATAATTGAAGATAACAATCTTGTTTCATGAAGTGTGTTGTAGTTGGTGTTCATTATCAAAGTTAGTGTTATAGGATGCTTGTATTGTAAATGATAAGAAGATTGTTTGAAATGCAGTATAGCTAGTTGTAGGTGAATATTGTTCTTGAAATGTTGGGTTGTAACTTCTTTTAAGGTTTAACATGTGTGGTAAGGACCAAGAGGACTATTTGATGAAGTATAGTGATGGGTCAAAGGCATTAGATAATGTAGATAGATTATTTTTTAGTTAATTACAAGCAAAACCAACACCTAGTACACCTTTGCAATGAATAAGTGTGCTTGCACATTACACTTTGTGATTTGTGTGGACCAATGTTGGTTAGATTATCAATATTTTAATGGTAATAATAATTGGTTATGCATAAAAGTAGGCTTTCAAAGATCCAATTGATAACCACCGATTAATCTATTGTTTATAGGGTTTTTAAAATAAAAATAATTATATATATATATATATATATATGTTTTCCATCATAAAAGTTTTTAGTGTTTTAAGATTGATAACCTACCTATATGATAATCAGGTCATCCTTTAAGTAGGTTATTAGAATTTGAAAATTCAATACTAAGTAGTTAGGTTATTAACTGGTTATTCAAAAAATCAATAGTTGGCTAAAAGATTATTAATCACCAAATTGGTAACTGAGTCAAAATTCAATAACCGGTAAACACTAATGTGGACCTCATTATGCATCCCTTTTAAAAACTCTTCTATTTGTCCTAAATGTTTGATCTCTTATTCATGACTTATTTGTTTCTTTGTTTTAATAATCAATCTTTAACCTTCATTCTTTAACCTCTAGACCATTAATTATCTCAATGTCTTACATCATCCCCGAACAATTTACTTAAGAACCAAGTTCATTCAGTTTACATATCTATGTGTGCATTTTTCAATTAGTAAAAGCCAATGAAAGTGTGATGAGAAATATGGAATGAAACCCTATTTGAAGACGTACAATGTCGTCAACTACCAAAAGTTGAAGACGATAAAAGTTCGATAGTTGATGGTGACTAATGGCCAATCTTGTGAGTTTTTTAATTTTTGTATTGCTTTGTTTTTTTGTAGGTTATGAACTTCTTAGAGTCTTTATGATCAGTGACACTTGATATATTTGTGGTTTTCTTTGTGGGTCTATGTGATGTGGCAATGTTGGGTGGATTTTCTTTATTGGACATCAATGAAGGATGGATGGTGGTGGAAGTTTAAGTACCGAGGGACTTCTAGAACTTGGCAGCTAAGTATTTTGTAGTTTTTCTAGTTGTGTGTGTGTTGGTGTGTTGGTGTAGATTGATGGTTTTTGCAACTTGTAATGCTTAGTACCTTTGGAAGGAAGAAGGTGTGAAAGTGTTGATTGTTGTTTTTTTGGAAGAAGTGTTATTTCTACTACATCATATATCCTTTAGAGAAATGAAATCTAACACCAAGATTAGGGGTCTATCATTGGGGGGATGATGAAGGTCACTAGGATCTTGAAAGCAATAAAAATTGGAAGACAAATACTTAGTGTGGGATGTTGACTTGGGTGATTTGGTTTTTATTTCAACATTTTCTAAAGGAAGAGAGTAGCCAATTTTATTGGGACCTCCAAATGTGCTCATTTCATCTATCATTTGTGGGATTTCATTGGGGACTCATGTAGGGGGAGATGGGTTACATTTGCCAAATTGTAAATCTTTAGTGTTGATCCCTCTCTTTCCTTTGTTCAATTTTCTTCATCACCTTTAGAAGTAGTTCCATTTCCATTCCTTTTTGAGATTTTGTTTGCCTTTGTGTTGTTGGGAGTGGGTGTTTAAATATTCTGTTATGCGAATGATGTTGGTTGAAGCTTGTGAGAAAAAAATTGAAGTGATCGAACCCCCACAGACTCATAGCTAGAACCATTTATAGAGTTTAGAACCATTGTTAGTAGGATTTGGCAATGATATGAATCATCAAGTTCTTGAGTTGTGTTCAAGTTTTGTCCCATGGACGTGAACTTACTAATGTGAAGGGAACATTTTATAGTCCTTATCTTTTTGCTACAAAAGCCTTTAATGTCATTAATTTTGTTTAGATGTGGGACCTACTTAGAATGCTCCAACACTTTTCAAGTGTTTCACACATTTGTAATTGGGTTGTAAAATTTTATATTTCATACGATTTTCATGTACAATAGGAGGTATTTGGTTTTCCTTACATTCGTTTGCAGTTCCTGATCTAGATTTTTATGCCTATTATATCTGGTGGGTACATTGCAATATTTGTTCCTTGGGTTTCTTTATCTCTTGTTGGTTGAATCACATTGGAAAAATATGGGTTTTAAATTATGTATTTACAAAAAAATTTATGAGGAGATTAATCTATTGGGTGTGCTAAATATGTTATGGGTATCACAACTCTTGTATGAATTGGTTCCAAATATGTGGGCAACTTATGCAATTTTCATCTATTGGGCGTGTTAGAGATTTGATGGGTGTCACCTCTCTTTGTATAGGTTGATACAACTTTTGTAGTTTTGCAATATGTACAAGTGTCACTTATATACTTAGTCAAGGAATGTTGAAAAACTAAAAACAAACAAGGGTAGCAATATGGGTTACAAATAGCCTACCAATGTTGTGCTTTAAAACATGTATGAGTAACAATATTGTATAAAATTGAATATGTCAGCAAGTCCATAGGCATTAAGGATTAACATATTTGACACCTTGTGAAAGCACCATCAATATGTATCTAGATTGGGCATTATGCAAGCAATCATTTAGGGTTATGCAAGCAAGCATTATTGTGATTTGCCAACCTTGTCATGTTTTGCATCCATAACCTAACCATGTTACAAGTACAAAGGCCCGTGTAACATGTTAAATAACATGCACCAAAGGTCTCATAATATCCCACATACCATCTTACATACCCCCCTAACACCTACAACATGCCCAAAACATGTGTAACATGGACCTCAAAATGTATTTAGGAATGCCAAAGTGAAAAAAAATGGGGCAAAGGGCAACTATTGGAAAATATATTATTAGGGCATTGCCCTGGATGGATATGTAAGGAATACACAACAAGAAGTTATGTATCATGACATGTAGGATATCTTATGATACCTTCTTTTGTATTTTAGACCTCGTCACAATGTTCTAAATTTGTCATCATGAAGTTTGAACAAATATATGACCAGTCCACATATTCATTTAATAAAACATGTGTGTCTAATTAATTTTGAATGAGAAATATGATTTTACATTACACATGTGATGTTTGTTTACTTCTAAAATGGGGAAAAAGCTTTTGTGAAATTGAAATTGTTTTATAAAAATTTAAGTCTATTCACACATAGGGGTAGCAATTTATTTGCATATCTTTACTTTCCCCTGACATGACAAGATATCCTTAGGTTCTATAAAAGCCCAGCCCCTACTTACCCACCTTACTTACCAAACCTACCATCATTCACATTTTAATCACCTAAAATTCTATTTTTTAGGTACTTTAACCTACTATCAAAAATTTCACTTCATTTATTTTGCAACGGTGGCTTAAAGTGATTGAAATCAAACTTTTGTGCTTGTCATTAGTTGCAATAATGTTGAATGCTTATTGTGGGATGCTTGTTTCAATGTTGTTATTGTTCATATGTAATTATGTGTTTTATAGGTGCCTTAATTTTGTTGGTGTTTATTTTGTCATGACTTCAGTTTTAAGCTCATGACCAAAGCTATGGCATGAAAAAGGAAGAGAGATGGACAAATGTCCCAAGATTCAAGCATAGTCACAAAAGTGTGTGAAAGTGCAACAAAGTAAATCCTAGTACTTTAGTGGGATCCACTTGGGAATTGGAGTCTCACAAGTGTTTCAAAAATTTGGAACAAAAGTTTAGATATTAAAATTTGTCCAAATTAAGTATTATTTATATCATTGAAAAATATTTTGAGCCTAGATATTGAAAGTGGGTTTGCATTCCTTATTTGAAGATTGAAGATTGAAGATCAACTTATGGCAAAAGAGTGGTTAGGAATCAAATTTATAATTTGACTTTGGACTACTAAAACTCGAGAAATAAATGTCAAATGATCTTCAAATTGAACATGTAATATGATATTCAAAAGTTCTTTTAAAGGTTACAATGTTTCCCTCAAGAGCTCTTCATTTAGAGTTTGTACATAGGAGTTATGAGTTCATAAAATTATGAAATTCATAACTTGATAAAAAAAAACTGAAATTCCCTTTTAGGGATTTTTGCCACTTTGCCATTAGCACAAAGACAACCAAGACATAGAAGAATTTCTAAAGGACATGAATTGACCATGACAAACCTGGGTTTAGTTCTAAGTCCAAATCATGGAACACGAAATGTGCAAAATGTATGTTCAAACATGTTTTTATCATGAAAACATGAAAAAATCATAACATGATTATGGTGCAAGATTGTATGCAAAATTGGTGTTGAACAAAATAAAGGTAATATGGGGGATTTTCTTTTATTTATGCACTATTGAAGACCTAGTTCAAAGAAAAATATTTGATTATATTTCAAAGAAATTTCGTGGGAGCCTTCTTAATTATGTTATGGATGAATAGTGGATAAACTTCATCCATAATGATGATAATGATGTTGGGGATGTCATTTGTGACATCACTTCCCCTTCTAGTCATTAATGATGAATTCCACAAGGAACAACCTTGGGCTCACTTGGGTATCACCAATGACTTTTTCATTTTTTTCATGGCATTTGATAAGTGTGTAATTAGCTCCCATGTGCATTTGTTCACATCATATCCTTGCCAATGAATGAAGTATTGCAATCAATTGTTTGATATTTTCAAATCAAGAATTTCTTCCATTTCATATTCTTGTTCACCATTGATTTCAATTGGTGAAAATGGCTTGGGTACTTTTCTTGGAATGGTGGATGCATGATAGGGTTTCATAAAAAAAAACATGATGTTGATTCAAAACATGAATAATCATAAAATATTGGAAGTTTTTATGATCTAAATACATAATGATTTCATGTTGAACTTTTTTGAGTAATGACATTACTCCTCAAAAACATTCACAATGGCCAAGAATTTTTGTCATGAATTTTGTAGTTAATATTAACAGGAAAATGAAAGTCAATAGGATGAAGAAGATTTTTTCCAAAGTTGTGAAAGTGCAATGTCTAATGCAAAATAAAAACATTAGTCTCCAAGATAAATGGTTTGAAAAGGTTAACCTGAATCAAAAGTGGGGCCATTATGAAAAGAACTTTCAAATATTGGAAGGTAGTTTTAACTTTAACTCCTTAGGCAAAAGGTTGATCCTTTCAAGTTAAACGAGTAAAAAGGGGTGCTATTGTGGAGTAATGTGTAATGAAACGTCAATAGAAGTTAGCAAATCCAAAGAAACATTGAACATCATGAATAGAAGTTGTGGTGGTCCAATCCACAATGGTTTGAACCTTATGGGCATCCATGCAAATGTTATTTCCAAAGATGATGTAGCTTAAGAATTCCATTTAGTTTGATGAAATTCACACATTTAATTTGGTGAAAAATTCAATGTCCTTGAGCTTATCCAAAACAAGGCATACATGCTAGTCATGATCCTCCATGTTCTTGGAGAAAATGAAGATGAAATCATCATAAAATCACATGAAATCATCCTTGTACTCACAAAAGACATTGTTCGTAAAATGTTGAAAAACACTAAGTGCATTTGTAAGGCCAAACAACATCACAATGTATTCAAAATGGCCATAACCCTTTCATAATGTTGTCTTCCATTCATCGCATTTGTGGATCCAATTATATCATCCATGCAAATCAATCTTGGTGTATATTTTTGTGTGACTCAACTGATTTAATAGTCTTGAAATCAAAGGTAAAAGGTATTGGTTCTTGATAATAAGTTGGTTCAATTCACAAAAATCAACACATATTCACAAGGAACCATCATTTTTCTTGATAAACAAAATTGTGTCATTAATTAGAAATTTGGAATGTTGAATGAACCCATTCTTGAGATCTTCATTGATGTATTTTCCTAATGCCACAAGTTCATCAATTCCACAAGTTCAAAATGCCACAAGTTTCATTGATTCGGAGCCTGGATGTGGATTATATCAAGTGACAAGTAAAGGAGGTTCAAACTCACCCATCACACCAAAATCATATGTCACCATGTTGCCTACACCAAGTGATCTATTGGAAACAATGTTTTAGGTTTTATTTGACCATAATGTAGTAGAGACAAAAGTTCAAGCTTTCATTTTCTACAACTCATAACCCCAAACTAGAACTTATATGCATGTAGGATTTGTTTCCAAGATCTATAATCTCAAATGCAAGCTCCACATATTAAAATGCAAGTTCCACAAACACAAGTGATGAATTGCTCACCTTAATCACTTTGTATAGAATTCCACGGATTGTTTCTTTAGCTAGAATTTTTCAGTGGTTTTTCAATAAATGTTGCAATTGGTTGAACTTCTTTAATAAGTGTTGTTCAATGTTTCTTCAACAAAATAGTCGATTAAACTCCTTTAGTAGGTGTTGTTTGAATCTTTCTTCAACAAATGTTAAAGGTCTTTCCTTCAACTCCAATGTAGTTTGTCGACTCTAATGCAATTTGTCACCTCCAATGCAGTTCATTGCTTTCTTAATTCCCATGTCCTCAACTCCCTTGGTCCATGCAATCTTTTTGCACCCAAGAGTAATTCTATGCAAAACTTCTAAAATGATGTTTATGGCTAATGAAGGTCAATGAAAATTGGACTTGGGTCCAATGGCCAACTACAACCTTTCGCAATAGCCCTTTGTTTTTTTTAAAGCTAGAAGATACAATTACTTAATTATTAAGAAAAATCCCAAATTTGGCAATTAGGTTGATGGTCATAACCATTCTTTTTTGCTTCAATCTTAAACATATTAAACTTCTTGCATATTTTTGTAGCTAAAAGTTACTTTATATTTTCTTACAACCCTAAGTTAAAAATATATTCCAAATTATAAATTAAAAAAATTTCAACTTTTTTCCTAAGAAGTCATATAAATTAGCTAATTTATTTAATCACGAATATAACTTGAACAAAAAGCATAGTTATGACATTCTTGGTGCAAGAATGTTATGGAAGCCCAAAGAAGCAAGAATTTTAACGAATTTTATAGATCAACCAGTGTAATTTGGTAAACATTCGCGGGTCAAGAATGTTTTGACAAGGTGGTAAATGAAGAATTTTAAAGAATTTTAATGTGCAAAATGAAGAATGTCATCACTA
>Ga0116227_10003074_pt1 | contig 37413 bp, 32 predicted proteins | sample S1TSphgellanicum_FD_89693 | JGI IMG/M metagenome (GOLD analysis project Ga0116227, IMG submission 89693) | Host-associated microbial communities from peat moss isolated from Minnesota, USA - S1T2_Fb - Sphagnum magellanicum MG | ecosystem: Host-associated > Plants > Peat moss > Unclassified...
TCCAACTCTCACCAACTCCCAACATGGGAGTTCACTTGGGAGTGTGAGGGTTCACTCCCTCACACTCTTTGCACTCCCGGGAGCATGTGATATGACTCCCGGGTCTACTTATAGGCCCGCAACTTTGCAACCCCCTTGCTTTGGTCGCGAACCAAGGCTAGGGTTGCGACAGACCATTTCACAAGTGTTAATTCTCAGGACAACTCCAAGTTAGCCCAAGGCATCCCAAGAGACAACACTTGATGGATATCTCAAGACACAAAGCCTTCTCTGAGACAACACCAAGTTGTCTCAAAGGGAAATATGAGACAACACCAAATGTTGCCCCAGGACAACCCCATGGTTGGCCCAAAAACGTTTTGCAGGGCCACATGAAGTGTCACCTTGGGACAAATTGACATCCCCCCCCCCTCGCCCCCCAAGAACCTATTTTTAGTTCATCATTAACGCTACTTGTTTTCAACCATGTTCCCTTAACCATAAGGTCCAGTCCCATCAGACGAGTTGGGGAGTCAAACCCAAACTTGCCACTGTTTAGCTTCCAATGCCACCATGGTGGTTCGGGCGCAAGGCCCGCACTGAACAAGATGAACTCACCCAAAGTGGCATGTTACGAGACATTAGCTGCAAACCTTTTGTTAACTTTGGCCTTCAAGGTAGAAATGTTATGAGGGACCCAAAAAAGGGCCAATGTTTTGTATCCCTAAATTGTCGTGTGATGTGAAATCCATTATATTCCAAATCAATTAAACTGCTCGTGAGTAAAAAAAAGTTGAGGACAAAATTTTATTTTATCACTCTATGATATAAAAAATTTGGCAACTTTTTTTAAAAATCAAACTACATCAGGTATGTAGCATACCAGGATTTTTATTTTATGGGACAAAATTGACGTGCTATTGGGAACATGTTGGGGAATGTATTTGAGAATGCATCGCTCAAGCCACTTCTTTCTTGCATTGATGACAAATGTCAGGTCTAATACACTCACCCGCCCAAATGACACACATGGATCATCACACACTGACGGCCCCATCAGGTTTGTTGTACCTGCGAGCCCAGCTCATTCACTTTGTTGCAAATGCTTCCCTTCGCATGTTACACCGATTCGCCTGAGCTTTCTTCACCCTCATTCAGTATGTTTCTAGTGGCATAATACAGGAAATTCATTCGAGATGTGAGTAGCCAGATGAAATTTTTGGCAACCCGTGAACCTGCCCATCGAGCTTATAGCCCATTACACTTAGTCTACACTAATGATCTCAGTTGTAATCTGACTCTTTTGAGTCTGCTCACAAAATAGTATATGTATAAAACCTTCGTGATTTGAAATTTCTTTTCTTTGCAATTTGGTGAATTTAGGCGTTTTTCTTTTACAAACCCATGCATTGCACATCCAATTTACTTGTTAGAAAAAAGACAAAAAAATGAACCCAACATGAACCCAAAGGAGAAAATACTAATATCCTTCATAATATTGGGCGCTAGGCCTACCTCCACTCTAGGTCCCTAAAGGGACCAACTAGTTAGTGGAGGTAGGTTTGAAGGCTCAAAATGCAATCTGAAATTTCAGAACGCCACATGGCATAATTTGATGAGCTGGGGGTCTCAAGTCCAAATTTAAGATTTTGCAGGTTAATTATATGCACTAAGAGGCCTCAACTAGGGGTTTGGATGAACTAACACCTGCAGTGGTACTGTGGTAAAAACATTTATAAACATTATTGCTTTATAAGCATTATTTTTCAAACTTTGAAAAATGTTGTCATTGCTAACCTGATTCACACATATATGGTGTAACAAACATTGATGACAACGACACATGTTGTGATGATGGCTGCTTAGGAGAAGACAAGATCATATGCCAAACGAAAATTGGGCAATGAGTTCATTCCCCTTGTTATTGAGACATATGGGTGTTTTTGTTCTTATTTTGGTTCATTTTTTATCACTTGTACATAGACCATTATTGTACATCATCAGCGATCTTCTTTAGTCCCCTTGATGCTCATTCCTTATTATTAATAGCGTGTGCCCATAGCCCTACAACATGCATAAGCCATAGCGATTTTTTAAAGGGTTGTTGCATTTAGTTGAAGTTTTTCATCTCTTCCACACATCATAGTTAATGCACATTTACCATTAGCCAATTTATGGCAAACAACAATTTTTTCATTTCATGTCTTTTTTGTTATTATCAGTTATCATTTCATAGGCATGGGTCCCATTTTCATAGGGTTTTTACCTTATTTTTATTGATTTTTTTTTTCTTCTTTGGGTTGTGTCTATTTGTGTTTTCATTTGCCTTGTACTTCTGATGGATGGGTTAATTATTAAAATTCTTATTTTTTCAAAATAACCAAGTTGATTAGATGGGTCTTTTTGAGTAGAGGCCATGGGCTTGAGTAACAATGGGTATCTTTTGACTAGTCAATTTGATTAGAGTGACCAATTTGATAATTAGTCAAATGAAACATCTAGTCAAATTTGATTTAAAAATATCACTTAGTCAAATTAGTTAATGGTGTGGTCAATAAGACCACCCAATCTAGTTAAATTGGCAAATGCCCTAGTCAATAATACCATCACCTATTATGCTCAATTGATAAGGCTAAGTAAGTAGGATTGGTCAAAATGGCCAATGGCCTAGTCAAAAGTGTCAATTACAAATTTCAAGTTGGGTATTTTGGGACTAGATGTAACGTTTTGACTATATATGACCATTAAAAAAAAGTTGGAAAATGCAAACGTTCACAAATCATAACTAAATGAATCATGACCAAATTAGTTATGGTTAAATTTTATATATATATGGTTTATCTAACTATGGTTAAATTGATTATATTGAAATTAATTATAATTCAACTACCTATGAAGAAACTAATTAAAATTAAAAATAACCATAATTAGTCTAACCATGGTCAATTTAATCACGTTCAATAACTATGTTTATTTAACCATAGTTTGTTTAGTTGTATATGTTTTAATCATGGTTAGTTTAGCCATATTTAATGTAACCATGATTCATTTAATCATAATAATTTATTCCATCATTTTTTTGGCCATATTTAGTTTAATTATGGCTAGTTTAACCATAATTAATTTAGCAATTATAAATAGTTTACCCATGGTCAATTTAACAATAGTTGGTTTAGCCCTAGTAAGTTTAGCCATGATAATTAGTTTAACATAATTAAATTAACTATACTTATTTTAAACATATGATTATTTTAACCTAATAAATTTAACCATAATTAATAGATTTATAATTAAATCAAAACTATTGTTAATTTAACCATGGTTTGTTTTGCCATAATTATTTTGAACATTGTTTTTTTAACCAACTTCATTTTATTCATGGTTAGTAGTTTAACCATGGTTGGTTTTGTCATAACTATTTTAATCATTTTCAATTTAGCCATAATTACTTCATTCATGTTTATTTTAACCATAATTCATTTTTTCATAATTGGATTTGCTATAAAATATTTATCCATTAGTTAGTTTAACCATATTAACTTTATTAGTGGTTGATTTAACCAAATTTATTTACTCATGATTAGTTTAACCATTTTAAATTTAACCATGGTTAATTGTTTCCTAGTTATTTTAACCATTTTGATTTTAGCCATAATTTTTTCATTCATGTTTATTTTAGCCATAATTGGTTTTTTCATAAAATATTTATTCATTAGTTAATTTAGCGATATTAATTTTATTAGTGATTAATTTAATCAAATTTACTTACTCATGGTTAACTTAACCATTTAAAATTTAACCATGGTTAAATTAGCCATAATTATTTCATTCATTTTAATTTTAGCCACAATTAATTTATGCATAGTTTGTTTAACCATAAAATATTTATTCATGGGTTAATTTAGCTATTTCTAGTTTGGCTATTGTTAGTTTAACCATAAAATATCTATTCATTAATTAATTTGGGCATATTTATTTGACTCATGGTTAGTTCAACCATTTTTAGTTTAGCCATAAATATTTATTCATTAGTTAGTTTAACAATTTTTAATTTAGCCATGGTTGGTTTTTCCATGATTATTTTTAATTTAGTCATTATATATTTAACAATTATTTATTTAGATATGGTTAATTAAACCATAATTAATTTACTCATGGTTAGTTTTTCAAAATTATTTTGAATTTTTGATAGGTTTAGCCATTATTAGTGTAATAATCACTAATTTTCCCATAATTATTTTAATTGTGGTTGGTTTAAGCATTATTATTTTACCAATCATTAATTTTTCTATAATTAATTCTTTCTAGGTTAAATTAGCCATTTATTTAACTTATGTAATGTAAGTATGTGGCTAAATAGCTTAAATATGAATACCTTATATGTAAGGCTTATACTCCACTTATTTATTTATATTTTAGCATATAGGTAACCTAATTATATAAGGTAGGGCATGCCATTTATATACCTATGATAAATTATTAGTTGGTTATTTAATTATTTAATTAAAATACACTAATGAATGTGTAATTAAATAGTTAAATATTAATTATTACAAATTCATTGTTGATAATATATAATGAATCAGGTCAAAATTTTAAAGATTAGTTATAATTTCATTGTAATTATTAGTCAATAATATAATACATTATAACTATCTTGATATTATATATAATTCAAAGATTTATAATATGATTGTAATTATTAATTATAACTAAATAACTAGACATTAATTATTATTTTAACTTAATTAACATACATATTTACCTACTTTTTTATTTATTTAATTTATGTATTTTATGTAATTATTTAAGAATAATGTTGTGTGAAGGCTATAGTGTTGTGTGAACATGAAAATGGCTTTTCCTCCCAAAAGTTTGTCCCATATTGTTTGTCATCCTTTCCAAATGATGAGCAATATAAATTAATGAACCATAAACATTCAAGACATAAGAAATATTTTTAAACGGAAGGTCACTTGGGATGAACCAATTGAAAAGGCTCAACCTTAAAGGCCAAATTCAAAATGAAATACGATTTTCTTACCTATGTCATAAGCATTCAAGACATAAGAAATATTTTAAAAAGGAAGGCCACTTGGGATGAACCAATTGAAAAGGCTCAACCTTAAAGGCCAAATTCAAAATGAAATAAGATTTTCTTACCTAGGTCATTTAGGTGTAGACTTAATCTAAGTGGTGTACATTTAAGCATGGTAAAGGTCATAAGTTAGGTTGCCCTAACCTATTTTAGGCTTTCATATTTAATCACTAATTATAAGCTCCTAGACCTAGGCCTAGGATCTAAGGTTGTAGGTTTTTAAACATAGGGACCTTAAGAATAAATATTTAATTTTAAGTTTAACCTAGGTCGCTTAGGTTCTATTCACGTGGCATAACCTAACAACCAATGTTTAAATGCCACGTGGCATAACTTAGGTGGACAATGTTTAAATGCCATGTGACATAACCTAGATGGTCAATGTTTAAATGTCATGTGGCTTAACTTAGGTGGCCATTGTTTAAATGCCACACGACATTTGTTTAATCAAAATGGTGTTTGACGAATCAAAAAATCATTTGATTGTTGTATTGATTAGTCAAATGATTAGTAAAAAATACTAGTTGAAATGACTAATCAAAAGTGCTAGTCAAAATGACTAGTTACAAATACCAACCTAAGCCTAGTCGAAATGTACACAACCTAGTCCCAATGGACATGTTCGAAACAACTTATCCAAAATGATTGAGAGGTTTTTTTGACACCCATCCAAAATGGGTTTTTTTTACCAAAAAATTCTAGTAAAAAAAATTAGGAATTCTTGTAGTAATGTTCCCATCTTTGATTTTTATATATAAGGTTTTTCTTCAAACAAACAAATTCCACTAAAACCATGAACTAGATCTTTGTTAAACTTGGTGAACAATGGTAATGAACATATAAAGCCTATACTCCTTTGTAGTCCTTCTACATCGTACTTGTGATGGCACAAACATTTGTGACCTTTTTCATAGTTTTGTAATCTAGATTTCACATGTGAATGTTTAAGTCTGAATTTCACAAAAAAACATTTCATCTTTCATGTGATTTTTTGTCCCTTCATTACTACTGCTTGTAATAGCTCTTCAGATTCCTTTGACTTTCTGTTTAGATTTTCACAATTTTATATGCAATGAATTGGGTGCTCGTACAATAACACAATCCTACTAACAAGGAGTACAATCTACAAACATACTATGCATTCAACATTTTAGGGTGCTAGGATTTTGGAGAGTTTTAAGGCAATTATGAAGGGATGACACTCAGTTTGGAATTGTAATACTGAAAAATGCATAGGTGATCATGGTGGTGGAAGGGAGATTGGACTTCGGATGTTCCACATGGAATGGATTTGGGTCCATTTCAAATGTTCGAAAAGGATTTACATTTGAGTCTATTTCAAATATTCTTCTCATGTATTGGATTGTGAGGAGTTAGAACAATTGGCAAGGATTTTTGCAACGGAATGTCTTCATCATTGGTGTAGCAAGTACAATTGCCATGTGCAAAGATATGACTTGTTTCTAGACCATTAAAGCAACATCTCCACCACCACATAGGGAAGAGGGAGGTTGAACAAGAACCTACTGCTAGCTTCTTTTTTCTGCAGTTCTGGGAGGTCTGATAGAGAAACTATGGCAGGAGTTCTTTTGTGTCCTCAGCAATTCGGATCGCAGGTCAGAGAAGGTAACTAAACATCAGTCATGTCAGTGTTCATTTGTTAATGGACCCATAGCTCTTGTTGGTGTCAATTGCATTGCTCTCTCTTGGTCGCTATCCTGCTATGTCCTAAACTTTGGCAGAAATTCTTTGGCACTGGTCAAATAGTAGTAGTCAATATCCTGTGACATAATTCTTTGCTGATACAGAAAATCAATTATGCTTTCTCTGTTCCTATGATACCATTTATTTGTGGGATGTGTAGAATACATGGTTGATCAGTTCGATCCGGATTTCTGGTTGTATGCAAATGAATGGTCCCCAGATTCCAAACATAAGAACACACAGGAAGCACTTTGGCTGGAGGCACGACAAAATCCAACATTTATCCATTCATACCTGGTCACAAGCAGGAGCAGAGGTGCAGGGCCTTGGCTAGTTGAATTTTACTGCCCACAATCAGGCAAGGTGGCAACTCTCCTGTAAGATTTATGGTTATCAATTTATGCCTACTGCAGTTAATGTCTGACAATAGTTTAGGTTGTTTGAAGCCATGAGTGCACTCTTTGCTGCTCAGGTGATTTTGACTGACCAGGTTTTCCTTTGACACCTTTTATCCACACTTTGTGATTGAGGAAGAGGAGACTAAGCCCTGTGTTCAACGTCTGAACTATGATGATGACCAGTGGCTGCAAGAGTATGTGCTCCCATTAAGAGGGATCTAGCGAATCCATATCTGAGAGCTTTGTGAACTGTAATACAGGTTACCAAGAACACAAATATGACATTGAAGTGAGCACTTCTGATGAAGGTCAGTTCCCAAATGTATCAAATAGATCTATTGTACGTTTGTACAAGCCACTGAAGGCAACTTTTGAATTTGGCATACAAATTCAAGATGTGAAAACTCATGAGAGTTATTGTCTCCTTTGTTCCCTCTTTGCTGATATGTTCATAGATCTGAAATATCTCTCACCTTAGAACTAGGTTATTTTTCAACTCTATTCAGGTGAAACACTGGTCTGTGGTTAGAGATGTTTGAGCTCCAAAGTACTTTGTAGTTAATTATAATCAACTTTGGAGTACAATTCTCATGAGTGTTGTGCAGGGTTGTACAACTCATATCCTTATCCATGAGTGTTGTGCAGGGTTGTCAATTGTTTCTCTGATATTTATTCAATTGCAGCATTTGTCCAGGCCTTTGAGGCTGGCTCGTTAAGATTAAGCAAACAGGGTACTCAGTATGTGTCATTAATGTTTCTGACAGCTAGTGATCCAAGGCATTGACCAATGGATGGGCGGTTGCAGGTTTATTTACAAGATCTTCTGGTTTATTCCTCAATTATCCCATTGAAGGCAAAGCATGTAGCCATGCCCCTTAAGGTTTGTTTGTATCAATGGATCCGAGCCATGTGATTAGGACCATCATGGGAAATGGCTGCTTTCCTCATTAGCTTGTCCTCAATGCTGTCCTGGATCATCGCACAACTGCCTCAATTCATCAGCAACTGGAGATTGCTAAGTGCAGAAGCACCACCTCCTTGGTTCCTCTTCCAATGGCTTGCAGTAAGTAATCATCTTTCATGTGTATCCATCCATCCCACCCATTGCCACATCCTCAAAACATTCATATTTCTCTGGTTCTTTGACCCTGAGGGCCTTAGGTGGAGGTCTAACTAACCGGAAGAGGAATTTATTTTTTCAAGTAATTCAGCATTGACGCAATTCTCTCCACCTGCCAAGCATCAGAACCAAGTCTCAAGTCTCAACCCTGTACCAGATAGCTTTCATGACTCGCAACCTACATATTTCTGTTAGACCTGTGCCCAACTCAATTAAAAGGATCATGGCTTTCACAAATGCAATATAAACATGGCACATTTCGTTAACATGTCTCATTTTCTCATTAGTTAGTCTTTTGTTGATGTTTTTTTCTAAGCATTTTTTGCAGCTTCTTTGGCACCCTGACACCAACAGAACCCAACTTGGAAGGAGCAACAAAGGGGAGGAGATGAAAATCGTGTAGGATGTGCCATCAAAATCTGGTGGCCACATGATCAACAGTCAGTATCTTCATGTCGATCAATGCTAGACTTCTTTGCTGTATGTAGCAGACCATCTAACGGACTTTAATATGCATTCACCTTCATCACCACATGATGAAGCAGTGCGTAAAGAGAGTACAATCTGAATAAACTACCACCCATTGAAAGAAACTCGAATTATGAAGCCCCAATCCAAATGTATCTCAACATACTCTCTACTGCAGGTTTCAGCTCAGAAGCCCCATGTATGGATGGATTTCTGTGAGGTTACTCCTAACAAGAAACTCTTTTCACTTCTTGTGGCTGATGGCTTTGAAGCTTACGAGAGCTTTATTTGAAGCTTACAAGAGCTTTAGAGACCTCAATTTAAGAACAACTCTTCTGAAATTGGAGAAGTGTACTGCCTCGCTTTGAACACTGCCCCTGTCACTGTACATGGGAGCCAGCATCAGTGCTTACATTTCAATGAAGCAGAATAATGTATTCCCATCCAATTTTTCATATTCAGCAAGTTTTTATTTCTTGTGGGCTGGGTTGCTTTATCAGATTCTACAAAGGAGAGGTTGTTTTTTATGATTCAAAAAAGAGGTGCCACAGGGTGGGATGCTGGTTATCAATTAGTTGTATATTATCATTCAGTAATGTGTGATTTCATGCACAATAGTGCCCTGTGGATGCAAGCTTGATAGCTAAGTTGCTCATTTCCTTCCTCCTTGCCAATTCTTAGAAGGAAATAAGGAAGCAAAGAAAGGCACTAAACTGATCCATTTGCGTATCCCTCAAGGTAGTGTATGACGATGGAGAACAAGAAGTCCTTAATCTGCTGAAGGAATGTTGGGAACTCACTGCTGAGAGGAAGGGACTGAAAGTGAGTTTTGAAACTTTGGGCATGTTTTTGGCAACTGAATTCACAATTACGCTCAAGGGTTTTTTCTGTTTTATCCACTGCACCTTTATGCTAACCCAGGGATTTACAGATCTCTGAAGTAATGCTGCTGCTTTCTATCTAAATAATTGCAGCATGGTCTTAATATATTTTTTCATGTTCCAGGTGTCAGTATACCCAACTTCAACATCCACATGGACAACAGCAAACCAGTAAATCTCTCAGCATTGGCCTAGTTTTCCTCAATGATCTCTGCATATTTAGTGGTTGGGATCGATGCCATGTCTATTATTTTCTATTATTTATCTTTGCTTGTGGAAAAGCTACTCCGTTCCATTTTGATTCTGCTGTGGGCAATAGTAAACATTGTATTCTTGCAAGACAGGGAAAGAAGAAGGTGACAACAGGTAGCAAGGCAGCAGAACAGCAAGATTGTATCTCAGGACTGCCTCAGCAAGTGTATGTACCGGTCCCTTGCTCAGATGTACATATTGGTGTGTATATGCCTGTTCCACACTGGCTTCAACCTTTGTCAAGCATGTGCTATTATTTCTAGGAGTCTGTCATTTCACCATGCCAATCTGGAAAAAACCTTCATGCTTTTAAGATTCATTGTGGCCTTTTTGTTCAGTTTCGTGATCTTCAGAATGCAATTTCCTATGAGATTCTTAAGAGGAAGTGGAGTGCATGGGGCCAAGCTCTTCTTTCAGGACCTTGGATTCTATTTCAATTTGAGTCTTTCAAAGACAACCATTCAAGCTTATTTATACTTTTTATGGGGTCATGTCTCTGGGAAGGGAAAACCATCAGCAAAAGCATCTGAAGACAGTGATCCTCAGAGGGCTGGAAAAGGAACTTGGGAGGTCAAATCTGCTGATTTCAAGAGCTCACCTTTGAAACTTCTGAGTGAACAAGAATTTGAGAATGATGGTGATGATGCCATAGGCAACAAGGATGCTGCAAAGCAAGTGGAAACAGGTCACCTGTCATCCTAGACTTATGCAAAATAGTTTTCCTTTTGCCTTTGATGGTACTCCCTGTATATAGTCAATGAAAGGACATGGTTGAACACTGAAGTACTGTGCTGACCTGTATATAATCCATGTTGCCAGGATACATAGCTTTTGAATTTGTAAACATTGGAAATTAATCATTGCTTTCTTTGCAATACTGCTTCTCTGTACCTTTCTAGTAAAGATGTGCATGTGCAGATAAGCTTTCTGTTGTGTACAGTCAATCTCAAGGAAGTGTGAAGTGGGCGAACTGGTTGTGGTTTTGGGCATTTTTTAAGGCTATCATCCTATGTTTCCTGTGGCATAAAAAAATTCATCTGAGAACATTAGTAAGGCTGATGGAGACAAAAGAAGCAGAAAACTCGAACGAGGAAAATGTATGTGGAGTGTCATGGTTTCTGGAAGACCAGATTCAAGGAACATGGCTGTAGGTGCTGCTGCTGATGATAACCAGCCTGTCATCAGGCTCCTATCTTCATCTCACTATTGTCCTCTACATTTCTTGTTTCCATTTGATCAAACACATTGAGACTACTAGTAGAGATAGTGTCATATGGCCCAAGGAATGTAGTGCTATCAGACTTACTGCAAGGCATAGAGAGATGTGGCAAAGACTGTCTCGTGGCTGTTCGGCTGTGTTGGGACAAAGCATCTTCATTTTGTTTCTTGCTTGTTAGAACTGAGGATTTCTTTTTGCCTATCTTCAAGAAACCATAGGTCTTTGGAAAGAGGTCACCCACACTTCAGTATACTACAAGCCATCAGATGGAGGTTTCTGTGTTGAAATTAGTGTCATCAATTCCTTGGTGATTTGTTGTGTAGAATCTGCAATCTTATGATTCTATCTTTGTGCTAGGTGGGTGCATGTTTATGTTTGTAGATGTTCAGATGAATTCAGACTAAAGCATGATCACCTGGAGGCTCTGTTGCAGGACATGTGGAGAAGGCAAAGACAGATGATACACTGATTTTGTATGCTGCACTGCGTGAACTGCAATCATTCTTTGAGCAAGTAACTTTTCAGATGAATACTTCAACCTCAGGATGTTGGTAATTGATTTGTAGCACTGCTGGAAGTTGTTTGGGGTTGAGCATTAACCATCATTCTGCTGTTAAAGATGCAAGGTGAATCATGTTGGCTGCCTAAGTAATATTGGAACATAAGAGGAGGGATGAATTTCAAATTAAGCACATAATGTCATAAGATGACTTCCCTGTGAGTTCATGTCATTATCATGTGGGTTTTTTTGGGCTCTTGTGGGACTAGGGTTGTTTATGAAGAGAGATAAGCCAATTTGTTTCACTACTTCTTTGAATGCTTGGGGCTGAACAAGGTCAATTCAAATCCCCTTTAAAGCAGCTTTAGGACGAGGGTAAGGCATTCCACTGCTGGGAGATTTGTACTGTTTAGGCCTTTGTGTACTTAGGCTTAGATTTTGCTTGTTTAAGGATGAGCTAAAAGGGAAATGGAAATGAAGTTTAAAGTTTAAACCCCACAAGCTTGTCACAAGTTTAATGAGCATGCTATGAAACTGTAAGATTCTCTGTGGCTCAAGTGTGCTGCTGAATGTCATGACTGAGTTTTGCCTCTGCTTCCAGAAATGCACCAGAAACTCAGGACTGTCATGTTTATGTAATAGTCTACCCAAAAGTAGACACCCCTGCTCATAGATAAGCTGCCCCTGAACATGATTCCCAAAAACCCCCTAGATTCTTTGAATTGTCAGAGGGGATGACTGCACCTATTGGACCCTATATCTGCTTCACTCATACCACCTCTGATTTACGTCAAACTAGAATTATACAAGTTCGATCAGAACATCACCAAAGGACACTTTTCCTTCACCCTAGGCAAATCTTTAGTAATCTAATCCCATCAAACCTCACATCAGTTTAGACATTGAATCTGTAAATATGTGTAAATGACCATCACAAAACACCACAACAACCACTCTCATTCACAAGGCTACTCTAGGGAATATTTCCTTTGCCCTCACAATGAGCAACCTTTCCCTTTCTTGGTTTATCAGCTCACCATCATTATCTTCACATGAATTCTTCACACATCTTTGAATCTTCTTGTTTATCAAATTTCCTCCATCAATGGCTTGGTTTTCCTTTAATCAGTATGAAACTTGTTGACAGTGCTTTCCATGTTCCCATTGCTGACCAATGTCACTCTCTAATCATGCTCCTAGGAGTCCAAATACTGTTTTGGTTTCCCATGAGTCATGGATATTCTGGGAACAGAACATAGGGAGCAGCTCAAGAAGGGTGTTGACAAGAGAGCCAATTTGATCAAGCTAGCAGAGCATGGATCCTTGAGAAGGGATGTAAGGCATGCATTGATGCAGTTCTACTGAACCTAAAACACTGCTATGAGTCACACTGGCCATGAATCAAAATTCAAGCCAATCTGATATTGGTAGAGCATCTTCTTGTTTTCCTTGCTGATGCTAAGGTTAGCCTACTGTAGATTGCTTCTGTGAGAACACTAACAATTGATTTTTTATGCAGAATGAGACTTTTTAATAGCTTCTATTGTGGTACTGTATATGTTTATGGGCCCCTATACAAAACTAGAAGTCTCCCTACCCAGGTTCTCAAAGCATATCTACATGATTGTTGGTGAATAATATACACCAGAGCTCTTTCATGAGGCGATTTCCCATTGTATGCCATAGCCACATAGTCATAGGATCCGATTCCTTCTTCGAAGCCATAGCTGCACAATGCCACTAGAATTCTTCTCAGGATGCACTAGAATTTGGACTAATACACCAAACCCGTGCAATAGAATGAGTACCTTAATCTGCTTCAGCATTCACACTTTGAGCAACTATCAATCATCCAACATCTCATGGGTTCCATAACTTACCCTTGGGTACAGGCAATGGAAGACCATATTAAAGAATAATATTCTAACCTGCTCGCATGTTAGAGACTATCACATCAGCTCCACAGTCTAGAAGAGCTGTAAATAAGTTCAATACAATTTTTCTAATGTGATTGGCCAGGCTGAAGAATAGTGCTGGTCACACAAAGTGAACTACTTAGGTCAACATGAAAAGTTCAATCAACAGCAAAATGATCTTGCACCCATCAAAGTATTCCAACACCTACCTTTCTACTAACAAAATGCAGAGTTTTGAAGCTAAATCAGCATTCTAGGGGTAGCTAGTTGCTGCTTAAGAAAGCCAATATTTGAAGTATACACAAAGTTGGCCATGACTTGCACTCACTCAATTTTCTAGGTCAGTGAACAAAACTGCGATGCCAAGCCAGGTAGAGAAGATGGCATTACCTCCATCAGTGCCAAGTGCCACTCCTAGCTGTGATGACAGTGAATTTGAAGAACACAGCTGCGTAATAGCACACCTCAAATGTATCTGGTGGAAGAGAGTTGTAGATGTGTCTTCCGGAATGATACACAGACTACCCACGTGATAACTGCACCCTGGCACAATGTGGTGACACTGCACAACAATGTGCTGGATGTGATCAAATAGTCATTGACCAAAGAACCCTCCAGGAATAAAAGACTTGAGGAAATCATCAGAGAAAAGAAGTCAAGGAATGTACAGCACTCTGAGTTTTCACCAGGCTCAGGAAAGTCTTTGAGCATTCCTCACTGTTCATGGAATTCTGATTGAACAGATCCACACAAGATATTAACATCACAAGCTGGAACCTCTCAGCATCTCCAAGTGTGTGCATGCTTCTATTTTTCTTTCATGCAAAACAGCTCAATGGATAGACCCAAGACCCCGAATCCTTAAACTTAACCAGTCTATCCTTGTTGATTCAGGAAGGGTCTGATTGAAAATGTACAAGATGGTTGAATCACATACAACTAGGTAGGTCCTAATCAATACATACCATCTGTGGGAGAGGTAGGAGACCATTGTAACTATAATTCTGAAATTTCAAACAGAAAAAAGTAGGCCTGGTATCTTCCACAACTTCGAAACATACCAACCAACCTGCATTTTGCCCAGAAACAACACTGCACAACGCCAACATTTGTACCTTGTGCAGAAGAGGAACAACATGCTGAAGGTGATACAAAACCAAGCGCATTGGTGAGATAGCATCATCCATGCAGCTATTCAAACCTTCTTTCTCAAATCCTGTTTTCCACACAGCCTGGATTCCCACAAGTGAAGGCATTAGTTGATGTTTTACAACCCATGAACTTGAGCTTGAGCAAACTACAAATTAAGTTGACTGATGCCTCAACAAGCTATTGATTACTTTAACGTAAAGATTAACCATCAAAGTCGTTACACTAGTGGCGAGGACTCATCGTGGTCCCTTGAAAGTAGTTTTGGGTTGAATTCACTACAAGGTTGTGCTAAATGATGGGCATGATCACATGGATACATGAAGGTCGCTGGTAAATAGGTCATCAAAAAAGTACAAAACGATTTAGGGTTTAGGGTCACACAATCTACTATACTCCACATTGGTCCAATTGTGTGAAACTCTTGCCACCTGATGAATGGTACACATCAAATTTAGAATAAAAGTCAAAATCAAAGCCACGTTCAACAGATGTTAGAAAACACAGTCCAAAAAGGGATTTAACTACTCACCAACAGAGTAAGGGCAAGCTCATTGCAAACATTATCGAAATGCTGACTAAATTCTGTTGAAAACAATTAGGTTGTCGGGAGTGGATAAAAATTCCCCTCCAGAAATGTTTTCAGGCAGAACGTCAAAAAGCTTCTCTCCTGGAATCTCAAGTGAAGGACCATCATATTGAACATTCGCGTTCAACGTCAGAGAATGCATCATTCCCGGTATGCGACTGTAGTTATTAGTGGACCGATTTGGTCGTGTCCTAGGAACTTCCTTCCAACTCTCTGCCAAAATTTGCCGGTCTCTCCGGTCGATGCTCAACAGGATCACTATGCGAGTTTTCCCATCACTGTTGGTGATCCAAAAGGCAGCATCTCTACGCAACATAGCAAGCGATTCTGACACACCAACTTCAATCACAAAACTTGGCCATTCGTCTTCCATGTCACGAGAACAGGGTTTGTAACCAATATCTGCTTCCTTTGATCTACCTGCAGGGCGTCCAAATCTACCAGATCCAGTTGCTACAATTGATGTACGAACGCCTAGAAGGACCAAATTCATATCGAACATTAAGGCAAATTCATGTGCTACACCTTCATGCATCACATCAACCATAAGTTTGACGATCAAAATTTCATATTGGACCTGCCATTGTAGTCATATCAGTATTTCTGAGTTATCTGGTGATTCCCCCTTTGGCCATTCTTCTCTCCCATCGTACAGAATGGTCATTCGTAGTAGCCAACCTCGTCTTGCCTCACGGTTCCTATCGATCTCATCAAGACTCTCTTGACTCACACTTGTGAATGCCAAGTATTGAGGTGTTTGTGTTCTCTCAACCAGACTCTTGAGGCCTGCCAAGCAAATCCTCTTGAAAGCAACCAAGTTTGCGAAAGGGGCTCGGGAAATGTTAGGATATCCCATAAGCACTTCTTCCGAATCTGCATCCTCCGGAGTTGGACTCGGTTCCCTCAAAGTTGGACAAGATGACACAAATCAACATCATTCTCCCCGCCATGGTATAACGCCATCTTGAAGACGCTGCCCCTGAACCAGCACACAATATATTTCAACACTTGGAAACAAACATTCAATCCAAAAAACAGGTGCATCAAGTCAATCTCAAAACACAAGAAAATTGACAGAGAGAAACTATATTCAATTCTCTAAAACTCCCAGAACATGACTTACCAAGGCTATGGCTTCAACGAGAAATAACTTCCACGACTGCCAAAGGAGAGAGCTTGGATCCTGAAACGACTGCAGAGATCGAAAAGCCACAGTTCCGCAAAGTATTGCTTCACATCCAAAAAATTGAGAACTCCATTGAAAGGAATTGTAGACTTTATTACCCCAGACAAATTTTACAGTGCAGCAGTTGAGAAACAAATGCGCAGGTGGAAACGAACGCGAGAACTTGCACGACGTCCATTCATTTGAGCGCGCCAATCTGTGGAGAGTGCTCGACGTTGCGAGACGACTAGAAATGATTTCGCGTTTCGCTCGTTCGTCGAGATATTTTGCCCTCTGAAATCGCCAGGTGGCGCCAAGAGCGAACCGAATGAAACGGTGACGGAGCAAAGACAACACATGCTTGCCCACGGAAAACGTTGAGCCTCGTTCAGCTGTCATCAATATCATCGAGAGCCGATTGATGTTTTCACTCCGATTGATATTTTCTCTCTCCTTCTGGTCTGTGTTTTGTTTTGTGTTTTTCTACCAGGAAATCGAATACATATTGGTGAAGAGTTGTTTGAAGTTGTTTGTTTTGTTTTTTTTTTGTCGTAATCGATGCTACAAGTGTTACCTTTTGAGGATCTCTTCAGTACTTTTTCTACGTATGCTGCGTTTAGGGTCAAGCTTCCTGCGAAGGACGACATGGTGTGTTGCTCGGAACTGCTTTCTCTACCGTATTTTCTTCGATTTGCTTGAAACAATGCACCAACATTGAACGAGCTCAGGCGTCTCGTAGCTTTGTTGCTGGACTGGTCACGTTAAGGTGTCGTATCACAACATAGATACCGGGAACAACGCATTAGTAGAGATGGAGAAATCTGCCTGAAGCTGCCTTAGCTCTACCTGGAAAGAGCTTTTGGAGTCGAGACGGAGCTTAAAAATCTTCTCTTCGAATTTGATGTGTTGAGCTTTGTCTCTCGCGTGAGGATGCAACACTGACAATCTTTTCGGAGCAAGAATCTTTCACCGCTTGCTGCGTCTGAGGCAATCGAAGCAATAAGAACAGCCTCCTTCGTTTCTTCACTTTTTAAAGAGGTTTTGCACAAACTCTTTTCTTATCTTCATGAGTCGTACGCCATATGCTGTGTGTAGACTCGGGCTCTCAAGAACCTGTAGTTGTCTTACACTTCGAACTACATATGCCTACTTTTGCCACATCAATCCCGTCCTTGCTTTTCCTTTGAAGAGCAAGGCTTGCCATGTTTTGTGTAGGTTAGGCTGTTCTGAAATCTTAGACCTCTGCACTGGTGTAGGGTTCCAAGGTGAAGCGCGTATTAGTCTTGCAAGACTGTTAGATATGCTGCGGCTGCAAAGTTGTACTATAATTCTTGATGATGGACACTTGCCGAGTATGACCTACAGGTCTCTTGCATTCTACACTGCCTTAAAGAGTTAATATTCAATTCCAAGGTTGGTCTGACCAGAGATGTGGAGAACCATCAAAGGAACTGTGAATTTTTGTATGCAAGATTGCTTTGATCCATGTTTTGATGTTGTTGAATTGCCTTTGTAGAACAAGTGTGCTTTGCTTTATACTCCATTTTTTGTATGGTCGTGTTTCTTGCCAAGAGGTGGAAGAGAATGCTGGTTACACATCCTGTCAAAATATCCTGCAGCGCATTCTGCAGCATCAGTGTCTTTTGGCTGTCTGAGTTTTTCCAAGGTTGGAATCTCAATTGATCACCAGGCATCTCTTTTTTGACTATGATAAAGAGATTCTATCACATAGTTTGTTCTGCAGTCCCTTCTGCACTGATAAGGTGCACAGAGAGGACTTTGTTGACCTTATCAACTGTGGCCAGACAATGAGTACTAGCTATTTCAACATACTGTCATCCTCTTCCTCCTTTGTCTTGCAACCAGGGTAGTATGGAGCAGACAGCTGGCCCACTTCCCACTGATGATGTCTCTCATGTTGTGTACCTTGGAGAGGAAGCAGCACCTCTTTTTCCTCTGGCTGAACATTGTGAACTTCCAAGCATTTCTGCAGATGTTGTGAGTGCAATTCTTCTCCAACTTTCTAAGTCTATCCATATTTGCCAATGACAACCTTATGTCATTGTTTGTTGAACCAGTGAACAACAATAGCTGAGAGAATACAATGACCTGTATCAAGGGGACATAACATTTGAGCACTGGAAGTTCTTTGCTGTACTTCCATAATTTCATTCTAGCATGTTGAGTGCCTGGCATTGGCAGTTTTGAGAAGCAGGAACTTGTCAGGGGTGACAAATTTTATTTTCCTGATCTGTTGAAATGACTTCTTAAGATATTTTAAATCACATCTGTTCTAGAAGCCTCAGCATGCAACAAGAATGTTGAATGTGATGGTGTCTGGATATTGAACTTCTTGATGAAAGCATCAGCTAACACTTTCTTTTCAAGTCTTACTGCAGCTGAAGTCAATCTTAACTGAAGAGCAAGGGTATCCAGCTCAATCAGTTGTGATAGTAGATTCACGCCATCATTTTGAATATGAAGGTGGCCATATCAAGGTACACCATTCATGGATTACAGCTGCCTCAGTTTCATTTTCCAGAAACTAATGAAAATTTTCTATGACCCAGTTGGTGATTACAGTGTTTCACCTCTTCGATTCATGGGTTGGTTACAATTGATGATTGTCCTCATGTACCCTGTCTTGTCAGGGTGCAGTTAATCTTAGAGACCCCAGTGCTATTGAGGAATTTTACTCTAGGAACATCAATGTTGGGAAGCAGATTGCAATTGTCTTCCACTGTGAGTTCTCTTCCTCAAGGGCACCAAAGCTGTAAGTACACATACATCTTAAACCTTGGCTTCTTACCTATGAATTGTCATACATACCTTCAGTGTTAAGGTGATTAATTGTTCACATAGATATACATATTTCTGATAGTTCTTGGCAGTGATGATTTTTACGGTATGTTTGCTTAGGGGTTTTAGCAACATATATCAGTCCTAATTGGAGACAGTATATAACCTGTGTGCTCCAGCATGCTTGAGAACTCTCCTGAAAAGTTCCATGTTGCCAAGCTCATAGACTCGGTCTCCACGTATTTGGTTTAGTTCATTGCAAGCTGTTTGTATGTAGAAGCTGGGTTGTGTTTTGTGAGTTGCATGTAGACTTTATACTTGTATTTTTCATATTTTCATTTGCAGTTTCAAGCACATGCGCAACTTGGACAGGCTGGCACATATGGAAACCTATCCAGAGTTGGCATTCCCAAACATGTTTCTTCTAAAAGGGGGGTACAAGGCCTTCTTTGAGCTTTATTCGGTGAGCCACTTGCAAATTCTCTGCACAAATCTCACACCCTGATCTGTCGTGGTACAGTTATTCTGTTTCTGCCTGCAGCAATTTTGCTTGAATTGGCAGTCTCTTCTGATACACTACTCTAGAGATCAGGAGACTGATAGAGAGAGAGAGAGAGAGAGAGAGAGAGAGAATACACCAGGTTGGAACATTATTTTCAGATCTTTCAAACTTGAAGCAGTCAAATGGGGCCCTTTCCAACTCATGGTGACCCATTTGTACAGACTTATCTTTGAATGTTTTCAGCCTAGCTCACAATTGAGCATTCCAAATATGTGTATCTGTCACACTTATCTTTCTTTACCATGTGCAGGAACTCTGTGTGCCGAGAGAATATGTAAAGATGTCTGATCCTAAATTTGTGGACCATCTTCGTGTTTCATCCAGTTCTTTGAAGAGGAGTTGGAACCAACGGTCAAAAGATTTCATCAATTCTCACTGTGGAGATCATGATGCACCTCTTATTGATGTCTCAAATGTACAGCAGAAAGAAAAAGTAAACACTACATGCAAATGCCCCATCTCTTTACGATTTAATCAACAAGTGCTCTAGGGATGCCACTAAATGTAGAGCTCAGGGTTGATCTTTTGACTCTCAATATTCTGCAGCCCTTGCTGAACTTGATCCAGACAACCTGGATCCAAGAACCTGGACAAAGGACAGTGTCCCCTGTTTCCTTACTTCCCACAAGGAGCTATGTGGCAGGTTCTTAGATCATGTCAGAGTGCAGATGCAAAACCTGAAGGACTTTGTTATCATTAGTACTTGTTGCACTTGACACCAGGATTGTCCACCACTCAAGTATTTTCAGTGAGTTGATTGTCCTGTGCATGTTTGGTTGCAACATGAATTCCATGTACTTCTTGAGGGGAATGATAGTTGCCAGGGTAAATCACAAGCTTGTTTCAGGTTGAATGAGGATAATGCTAATGACTTAAAAAAAATTGCTATGCTTCTTGACTGTGAGCCAATTTTCATGGTTGATACCTATATTTGTTTGACTATGCACAATTTTCCAACACAAATTGAGACAATTTATGGGAAATTAGGACATTAATATGATTGAATCAGCTTTTCAAGAGGTCAGACATGTCATTTGAAGAGACTTAGGCTGTAGGTTTCATACTTATAATCTAACTATGTACTTGGAATGGTGGAGACTGTATGTCAATGTTAGGTTAAAAGAATGCACTAGTGGTAGGGCAAATATGCCCATCATCAAACACAGGCTGGTGATCAAAGGTCATGGCTCCTTATAACCAAATGCACGACATGTGAAATTTGTTTTCAGCTTTCTTCAAGGTTCCAACCAATGATATCGTAAATATGTTTCGTGAGGGGTTTTTGTTTGGTAACCAGTGTGACATATAACAATTGTCAAAAAAAAGTGTGCAGTTATCTAAAAAAGTTGTTTGGTAATGGGTTGAGAGATGCCACATTTTAATGGGCAAGGATGCATCCAGGGTATCCCAATACATGGGATTTCAAGTGTTTAATAAAAGGTGTGATATAGTGCAAATTTTAAAAATTTAGAGTTTGGTGAGGGTAGGGTTTGGTGATGGGCTCTTACTTGTCACAATCTAATCCACAAAATATAATAGAAATTTGGAAAAATGTATATGCATGGGGGGCTTTAAATGATTGGTTAATATTGTGATGTAAAGTAGATTCATAGATTTTGAGGTTCATTATGTGAGGACCATGTTTGGTGATGGGAGACAATTTCTTACATTAAAAGGATAAATAGCACTATAAATGCTTTAAAACCTTAATTATCTTACAGTGCACATATAGCCTTGTTGCCTTGGGATGTTAAGACTCAAAATTTATGAACAACTTAATGATCTTACCATAAGAATCCTTACACTTTACATTTCCCACCAAAATAGGAGTATCACAATCTCAACTCTAGAATGCCAAGCTCATTCCAATTGTTCATCAAGTCATTCATTTCCTTCACACATTCAAAGCATGTCCAAGTCATCAACAAGTGTGCTGGATGAGTTCCAAAATTTCCTATAGATGTAGTTTAAAGCCTAAATATGAAAAGCATAGAATAGATGTGAAAGTAGAAGGCCAATTTGATGAATGCATAATTTTAACAAAGTTCACAAAGAAAAGTTTACCAAGTATGTGTATTATTATTGGATACAACAATTTGTAATTGTCCCACAAGTAGGAAAGAATGTAAAGAAAGTTATCATAGAATGTGCCGCAATGCATAGAAGCTTAAAATTCACCTACGACCTACACAACAACAATAGAAGAGGATTAGATTAGAAAGATTTTTCAGATTTTTTTTATTTCATCTTTTTACTAGAATGACAAAATGTATGATGTTCAATATTTTCCTAATCTAACTTTTTTTTTCCCCCTAGTATAATTATAGGAAGGACAAGGGCATACCTCTTGTGAGGCCTAGGTGGAAACCCCCCACTTGTTTAAGGCTAGGGCTAGGAGGACCAAGCTCATAAAATGTTCAATTTGCCTTGCAAGAGAATGAACCACTTGTTGGATGAGCCAACTATGGATAAGGAAAATGTCCCACCTCAACCTAAATCGCGTTCAAAGCAAAAACTCAATAAGAGTAAATAGGATCCTTGTTACAAATCCAAGACACGCATGGACAAATGTCTAATTAGAGGCCATGGATGTAATGGAAAGAGGGGTAATATCCATGAAGGCATTGGAGCATACCACTAACACCATTTTTTAATCATTTGACTTGCAAGATTAAATCCAAGCAAACTATTGGTGCACCAAATGTCTTAAAGAGGCTAATGATGCAACTATTGTTTCATGGACTCTAAATACATAGAAATGTGGATTGTCTATATCATTGCAATTGTTGTTCAAGTTGAAGGTGACAAAATTCATTATACCATTTCAATGTGTTACACTTGGAAATTCTTGGTGGTATTGGTTTAAACATACATATCCAAAACTTATAATTCATATCATAAAGGGCTTCATAATTTGCAAAAAAAAGGTTTAAACACCTAATCATGCAACTTATTTTACCATTTAACTTGCAAACATTCTACACTCACACATTCACATTATTAGTCATGTTTTGAATTTTGATGAGATTGGAATTCAAGCAAATAAACAAGATGCTTGTGTTTTAATTAAGCATGGTTCATTGCAAGTATGTATCACCATACTTAAGTTTAGGGAATGGTTGATTGTAAATTGTGTTGTAAATGCAAATGGGGGGTTTTTTCTTAGGTTTTACATATTTAAGGATGAAGGAATCAAAGATGGTTACATTAATAACTGCAAATCAAGATCATGCATGGTGATGCAAAAAAAGGCATGGATGATGTTTTTCCTTCAAGGAATTCCTATCATTCCTCAAAAGGTCATTTAAAAATCTAATCACCACTTATTAATTCTAGATGGGCATGGTTAGTGCATATAATTTTGGAAGTGATAATAGGTATGTACAACAATAGTTTGGGTTGGACATGATCACAATACCTTTACACATTTCCCATGCCCTATAACACTTAGTTATGAGTTGTTTCAAACCTTTAAAAACAACCTTTAAGGAAAAAACAACAACATTGTGATTAAAAATAATTGTAGTGAAAATAATAAAAATACATTCACAAGCCAGGTAAATAAGGTTTTAGGTAATCATTGTTCACACAAAACATCAAATCGAGGCTTAAGGTTACAAAAATTTAACCACTTAATTTTAGGGCAATAGATGACAAGACAAAACCCAATGAAATATACACAACAACAACAAACATCTTAAATGAAAACAATTCAATTAAAATGAAACAACTAATGCCCATCAACAATGGGGGGAATATGGTGTTGCCATGGTGAACATAACATCTGCATTACAAATTATAAAAACAAAGGATGATGTTGATGAACCTAATCAATAATGGGTCAACAATTAAGATATTATGTGGAAATGCTAAAGAATCCTATTATCATTAAAGAAATAAGTCTAGAAGAAAACATGTCCATGAGTAGAAGAAAACCTATCCAAGCTTACTTATCAATCAAAACATGAGGTCCAAATTTCTACAAATGAATCCCCATAATCTTTACATCTTGTAAATTTGTTGTTGTTGTTACATCCTTTTGTTAAGAAAACAAGGGACAAAGAATAGTTAATAGATTACAACTAATCATATGTTGTAACCTTTAATGAATATTTAAATATTTTGCAACAAAAAATTATGGACGAAAAAATAGAAAAAGAAATTCAAGAACACAAATGAAAAAAAAAAAAAGGAGAAGAAGGTTAGGTGAATGACTAATTCATTGACTATTGTTGAACAAATAGCTCAAAGGTTAGTTGACAAATGTGCAATTATCAAAGACATGAAAATCCATAAGAACAAAGGTTAAAAGAAAGGTTTAAGTCTAATTTTCAAACAAGGAACAAAACAAAATTATGCAATTCAAAAATAACAACATAAAATGAAAAATAAGAACATGAAATGTGTAAAACAAATGTGAAAACAAATCTTTATTAGGCTAACATATGCAAACATGAACATGAAAAGAATGGTAAATACATAATTATTACTTTTATATTTTGATCTAAATTTGGATTAAAACATGTCATACAAATAATACCAATAAAATATGCTCATTCATATGTACTCATATCTAGTTTCAGAATTAAAATCAAGTAATGGAAGTATTATAAAAACATCAAAACAACAAATTTGGCTATTGAAGTGAAGTTTTTCCAGAAAACAAAGTGTTATTATCTCTTATAAAACCCTAAAACTCAATGTTCTACAATGAATCTCCCTTTATTATCCTCCTTCTTCCAAGATATAACCATCTATAAATAAATAGTCCCATGATCTATTCAAATTCAAATGGTGACAAAAACTATGTAATTTAATTATTAATTTCTAAAATAGTAACTAAATAAGTAGAAATATACTAACTAATTATTACCATGAGTAATTACTCTTTTAACATTACCCCATGTGTATTTTGAATTATGTCTCGAAATTTTGGATAAAAGATATGTTAAGAAAACTAAATTTGATGTTGTTTCTGATCATGTGGTTCAAAAATTTGATGTTGCGCTTGTTGTACTATAGTGAACTATTTATATTATAATATGTTATGTTTATTTTTGTTGTATTTCAGATTGAAGCAAAGTCCGATTATCTGTTGTATACATAATTTGTTGTTATTTTTTTAGTCCCTCTGTTAACAACTATATAGTTGTTTAATGATGTGTTGTTGTCTATTCATGTGACTGCAACTTTGATGTCATTTGTGGTTGCTGTTGTGATTACAAATCTAATGTAATCTAAGTCTACTCCTATTGTTGCAACTCTGATGTAATATGATCTTGTTGAACTTCTTGAGTTCTCTATTCCTCGGTTTATATCTACTCCCCTATTTTTATGGTTGCAAATGCATATTCCTAAGAACTAACCTCCTATAAAATAAATTCTATTGGTTTAAAATATGTTCTGATGCATATGTCATACCACTAGCTTCCCTCTTAGGGCTATCCTTCCTTCCTTAAGGTTTCTTGGTTCCTCTTCTACTATTTTTGTACCTAATGGTCATGCACCATTAATATTTCTTCTTCCTCATCTAAGGTGTTTAGTTCTAGAGAAAGGACTAAAGGTTCATACTCAAATGATGGCATGAATTTTTCCATCTGAAATGTCTTTTGCCTATATAGCCTTTCATTTCTCTCATATTTTTTGTAGACCTTTCCAATATCTTTTTGGACAATATCTTACATTGCATCCTATCACAAATCTACATCTTTTTCTTCCATTAACAATGCCTTGAGTTTTACTTGAAGCAAAGTATGTTGCTTCTTGAATTCATTGTTTTTTTTTAAGACAATGTCATAATTGAAAGGCTTTACTTTTTGGGCCTCCTTTAGAAGTTTCTACAACTTTTCATTAAAGTCCATCTACTTCTGCAAATTTTTATCTATTTGTGCATGCTTCTGGTCAAATTGCCTTTGTATGTGATTTTTGGTTTGATGTACATTACCATTGTCCATTCTGAGCTCCTCTAACTCCTTTTGTTGCTTCAAGAGAATTTGCTCCATATTCTTGTAATCTTTCTAAAATTTGTTGTGCTCTACATTCAAAGTATCCTTCTTTGCCTTCAAGTTTTGGTAATTAGCATTTGTTTCTTTTAAAGTCGCTTGCAAAAAATCCCTTTTCACTTTGATGTTCTCCAAATCTTTGATGTGCTTCTCCATGTGATTAATATTTTGTCTAGTTGCTTGTAGTTCTACCAAATACCTAATTATTCTCATTGTTCTTATCTTACAACTCTGCTTTGAATTTTTGTTCCTTCTCCAAAGCCCTTTGTAAATTCTAAACATATTTGTCCTTCTATTTTATAATCTATTTATTTATAATTTCCAAATCAAAAAAATTAAGCAAAAAATTTGTTATTTTTACATTGTACTTTGCTATTTGTTGAAATGTAGTAGCAGCCCTCCTATGTTCATCCAAGTTTGCTTCTAACCTTTTTATAGACTTTGGTGTATGAAACCTAGGAGTTTGACCCCTAGAACTTGTACTTGAAGAACTTAAACTTCTGTGTGTAGTCTAGAAAGCTCCAAATATATTTGTTCATGTTGTAGAACTTAGTCTTGAAAGTAGGATACCTTTATTGTTTTGTGGTACTAGAACAGATTGTTATACTTCTAATGGATCTAAGTCCAGGTCCTATATCTATTCCTTTGCTAGTTGCTAAGCTTGAGATTTTAGTTCTTTCTTGGGCAATCTCTAATGCTCTTGCCCATCTGATCTTTACTTTTGCTTGGGAGAGATTTGTGGTCTTGGATTAGACTTAGAAGATATGGATTTCTCCTTTTGTTTTTGATGTTGTTGTTATTGCTTCCTTAAGAATTTTGTTGCATGTTGAGGATTAATACTACCTTTCATTGTAGTATCCTCTTGTCTTCTCTACCTCTTTTGTAGAGTCTCCCTCTCTTTATCATCATCAAACTTAAACATCAAAATTACTCTTCTGTTTGTCCTAATCTTTAGTTGTTTTTATTTTTTAGGAAAAATGCATGTAAGGTTTAAAGGTTTTTTGTTTTTGATAAACCTCTCCCTCATATTTTCCTTTCTTTTGTTGTCTTCTTGTGGTTGCTTTGCCTACTTTTTCTTCTCCTATGGCTTTGATCCTTTTAATGGAAACCGCTTCTGAAACAAAACTTTTAGGACTATATTATAATGGCATATCTTTTTTTGGTTTTTTTTTTGTTGTTCCTTCAATCATGTTTTTCTAACACTTTTCCCATTTGATCAATCCTTTAACCAATTGAGAATATATAATTGCAGCCCAATTGATAGATTCTCCATGATTTGCTCTGGAAATCATCATGGCAGATTTATTGCAAACATATTACACCTTATCTTTTTGGTAGATAATGGGAAAAATTGCAACAATTCTACTAGCATACTTTGACCTCATCTTTTTTACAACCTACCTTTCATTGGTGTTGTAAGTATTTGGCACTCTATTTGCTATGTCTATTAATGCTACTCTAGCATTTGACATCTCTACCCGGATTGCCTTTATTTCTCTTGTATGGCAAATTTTTAAAACTTCTATTAATAGATGTTTATTTATAATTTTATGTTCTTCCCCCAACATGACCTTGATTTTGTTATGTTCAGAATCCAACTTCTAGTTATTTAGAAATTCATTCAAAATGTTGTGACATGGAGTCTTCCATTGAACCTCAAACAAATCTACTAATCCAGCTATGTTTGCCCATGTTTTTTCTTCTTCTCCAAAGCTTGTCCAAAGCAAAATGTTCTTCAAATTGCTATTATAACTCTACTTTGTAGGAGTAAAAAGATACCTAATTTCATCATCTTGATGAGTCTATACCTTTTTCCCAAGTAGATTTGTAGCCATTACTTATTGATTTAATTTATTTGTGCACTTCTTGTTGGGAATGTGGACTTTTTATGGGATCTAGTCCTAAGTAAGTTTCTTTTAATGTAATGACACTTCTTGTTGTTGTTGTAAATTGTCCTTCTATTTCTTTTTTTCAGAGTCACAAATAGAAATTGAACCGACTTGCTCACTAGGACCTACCTCTCTTCTAGGTTTCCTAAAACTATATCTCTTCAAAGTTTCCTTGTAATCTCTCTCGTTTTTTCTAATTGCATCAAAAGTTTTCTTAAACTTGGATATTAGACAAGATCTCAAAAAGGAAGAAGAAGAATAAGCAGGAGAAGGAAAAGGTGGATCTCTTTTTGGAAACCTAGATTATAAAAGCAAAATATTTGCAAAATTCTAAAGTTTTTTCTATTTCTTTTGCTTTTTTTCCCTCAACTTTTACAATTTCTCTCTAGATTATCTATGCAATTTTTCCAAAAAACTTTCTTCTGCACTCATTTTAAAGATAAAAAAACGATAAAAACTTGTTTATAGAAAATGAAAAGGAAAAAACGTTTTGTTGTTTGCCACCTTTTGAAATGCAATCATCTTGTTTCAAGAACTAACATTTCAATTTTTGCTTTAGGGTTAACATTTTAACGATTTGTCATTTTTTTTGGTTTTCTGACACTTGTCATTTCATGTTAAGGTTCACATTGACAACAACATGGGCTACAATTAATGCTTGTTAACTTAGGAACTCTATGGAGAGAGCACTAGGTTTTTTTTATGACAACTTTAAATTTGATGACCTAATGTTATTTACATTATAGATTTCCTTTGTCCTATGCTAAGTCATCAGATCAACATAATTTTGTTTTGATGTGACAAACCTATCTAACCCATAATCTAGTGTTTCTGAAACTATATAATCATTGTCTGTGAACATTTTCATAACTTGCTGACTCATTAGATTTACTAAGGTTTTTTCTAATATTATTATTTAATTAGTCCCAATGATCTTTGTCTTTCTGTGATCTTTTGAATTTTCATCAAATTTTTTTTCCATGTGGTTATAATCTATAGACTCTAAAGATTTTTTATGGTCTAAACTATGACTCACCTTTAATGTTTGATGCACATATTTGTATGGTTTCAACTTATTAACATTGACCAAAACGAGGTTTGGTTCAAAATTGTTGATATAAACAAAAAGAACTATGTTGTTGGGTAAGCAATATTGTACCTTAAATGGTCCAAACAATATTTTTAAAAATTTGCCCATATGTGTTTTTTTTCCCTTGGGAAACCAAAGAACATAATCTTCAAATTGAAACTTTTTTCTATGTGTTTCTACTGACTCCACAAACATCTATTCCACTTATTTTCTCCAACGTTGTTCTAAGTTTCCAATTTGTTCTCTTGTAACTTCTCCAACTCTATAATTCTAGTAGTTAGTATTCTAGTTGGTTTGGCATTTTTGTGGTCCCCATTAATAGTTGGTTAAACATAGTTTATTGGCATTAGAGGATGCAAACCATACATTAATTGGTAAGGTGTATATCCTATTACCACCTTTTAAACAATTCTATATGAAAACAAAACTATGAACATATGTTCATCCTAGTTTGTTCTTTTTTCATTGACTAACTTGGTCAGTAATCTACTAATAATTTTGTTAGTAGATTTTGCTTGTCCATTTCCCTGTGGATAATATGTAGCGGAATTAACATGCTTTAACAGAAACTGTTCTGTCAGATATTTGATTATATCATTAATGAAATGTACCCCTTAATCTGTAACTATGGTCAAAGGACATCTAAATCTAGTTAGAATATATTCATACATAAATCTGGTTATAATTACTACAATATTAGTTTTGAACTCCTTTGCCTCTACCCACTTGGTTGCATAATATATAGCTATCAAAATGTATTTATTTATTGTTAATCTCCTTGTTGGTTTAATTGGACCTATAAAATCTAAACCCCACTTCATAAAAGGTTTTTCTATAAGTGTTATTACCAATTTGGCCAAATTTTTTGTTTTTAGTCCTCCAATTTTTTTACAGCTGTCATAACTTTTGCAAAATTCATGAGTATCCTTGAATAAAGTTGGCCACCAATATCCTACATTTAGAATTTTCTTTGTAATAATATCTGTAGCAAAATGTCCTCCTGGCACTCCTTCATCTAGCTCTTTCAGAATAATATGTGCTTCTGAGGTGGTCAAACATTTGCACATTCTATTATCTTGTCCCATGGTAGAAATGAACTTTAATTCTTGCAAAATTATTCCACATTAGTATAATAATAGATTTGCACTTCACATGCACACATTCACTATTTTTGCCTTGATTTTCAACACAATTTACTCAACCATTCATTAAAACACTAGGTTCATGGTTATTTATATAACCAAAATTTACACTTCAAAATACATATAAAAAACTCCAAAAAACAAGATCACAATTCATTTCATCGTATTTTGATACTACAAAAAATTCACACAACAATATGAACATTGAAATCACTACAGAAGTTTGTGCTTCTCTATATTATTGAAAACTAAATCATAATTACAGTAAAATTCCATGTTTTGTTGAAAATGAAATCAAAACAACAAATAAAATTTATAGTATATCAAAATGGAATATGTGGTTTTCTATACAAAATACCTACAACTCTTGTCATTCTTCCCAAAACTGTGTGTTTAAGAATGTCTTTTATTTTCCAAAACTCTCCCCTTTGGGACTGTCCCAAGTCACATCATCATGATTCAAAACCAACAAAAATTCAAAATTCAAACTAACAAAATTCCTTCATTAGTCCCTATCCTAAATGCCTTGTTCATTAAAAATCATGTACTCATCCTATCCCCTTAACATCCCACTCTATACATTATTCTCTCTTTCAGAATAAAGGGTTCTACCTTTTTGGCTAACTTTTGTTTCTAAGTTAGGTTTAAAGTTTCTGGGATCTAATCTATCTCCAAGTAGCTCTTCACTTCTTGCATCCATATAGGTTCTACAGAGAATAGTGCTGTATTTACAGTTGGATCTCGGATTCCCAATGGTTTTGAACTATTTAGTAATCTAGATAAAACGTCAACTATTGCATGTGTTCTACCAAGCTTGTAGACTATTGTGAATTAATACTCTAAAAATAATAATAGCCATATGGTTATCCTTCCAAACACATGTGGTTTGTTGACCAAGTATACTAAAGCCATGTGGTCTACATAAAAAACAATTTTGTTTCCCAACAAAAAATGTCTAAACTTATGCAAGGCATAAACCATTGCTAAGGATTTTCTCTCTATAGTATATAATTTTTTTTTGCTTTATTTAGCAATTTAGAGGCATATATTATAGGTTGGTCATCTTTACTAGTTGGGTTATGTGCCAACATTACAGCTATTGCCAATAATAATGAATTTGTGTGCACATGAAACTCCAACCGCCAATTTGGAGGTATTAGAATTGGTGCTTCCATGTAATTCCGCTTAATCTAATCCCAAGCTTTTTGACACTCAGTGGTCCAAATAAAGGGTTTTGTCTTCCTCATCAACTTTGCAATTGGTGCCATGATAAAGGCAAAGTTTTTGATAAAACATCTATAAAACTAAGCCATACCAATAAAGACATGAATCTACTATGGGTTTGTAGGTACTAGCATATTCATTATTGCTTGAACCTTCTTAGGGTCTAGTATTTTTCCTTCCTCGGAAACTATGAACTTTAAAATCAATCCTAAAATACCATAAAGGCACATTTCTCTTGGTTAAGACTAATTTTATATTCTTTGCATTTCTAAAAGCAAAGTTTGAGTTTCATCAAAAGACTTTCCATATAACTATAGACCATGAAGTCATCTAGAAATATCTTCATAAATTGGTCTAAGTACCTTCTGAAGGTTTTACTGACTGTTTTTTGGAATGTTGGTGGGCCATTTTTGACACCAAATGGCATCACCATCTAAATAAAAGCTCCCTAGTATGTTATAAAAATTGTTTTGTATCTATCCTTAAGGGCTATAAAAATTTGATGGTATTCTAATCATCCATCTAAAAATGAATAGGCTTCATACCCTACTACAATGTTCAATACCTCATTAGAAAATGACAAAGGATAAGGATCTTTTTTTGGTTGCCTTATTTAGCTTCTTGAAATCCACAAAAAAATTCAACTTTTCATTCTTCTTAGGCACTACCACTATAGGTGATAACCATGTAGCCTCCTCTACTAGTTGAATGAATCTTGTTGCTAATAGTTTGTCAATATCATGTTTGATAGCTATAACATAGTTAAGGTTCAATCTGTACCTTGTTTGATGTGTTGGTGGGATTGAAGTGTTTAACTCAATTTTGTATTGAGCCAATTTTGGAGGTATGTTTTTTAGATCCTTATAAATCCAAGCAAATACATCTTTGAACTCCTTGAATAAAGTCTGAAGCTCCTCAATTTTCTCCTTTGTTAATTGTGCATTAACTTTGATGCACTTTGGATTTGCCTCTATGCTAATATTTAGTTTAACAAATTGTTCTTTAGTCAAAGTCCAACCTATTTATGAAGATTCTATACTTATATTTTGGCTAGTGTTTCATCCACTTGAACATCATCTTGGGTATGATGATAATAGGTTTCTAAATAAACCTTATCTTCCAATGATATCTTTGGTCTAACATAAAAGTCTTCTGATTTTGTTGTTGAAGGTGCCACTTTTGTTGCTCCTTGATTTGATGTCCCTTGCTTTGGGTTAGATTCTCCATTGATTTTGATTTCTAACACTCCAATATTTAGTAATGAAATTATTTCATTTGAGATAATGATTATGCCAATTGAGAATAGCTTTGGTTTTATTTCAAAGATTAGATTTTCTTTTGCATATGTTAACCATTCTAGCAAGTCATAATAGACAAGTATTTGGGGCCTTCTCATTTTTGCTCCCAATTTCTTGTTAATTGATATTGTTTTAATTGTTCCACTACTTCGAACAATAATGACATTGTTACCCCAATCATGTGTAACCTTGGCATCTTTGAGCCAAGGTTTTCCCAACAACATGAAATAACTAAAATCTACCACATTGTTTTGCAAAACAATAATGTGGCTACATATGGTATACCATGTATGTGAATTTTCAAATTTTTAATGATTCCTAAAGGTCTAGTCATATTTTGATTTGCCATTTTGAGGTGGTATGGAGTTGGTCTTGGTTTGGGTAAACCTAATTTTGTTTTGAAGTTCTCTGTTACGATATTAACATTTGCACTTCCATTTAACAGAACATCTTTAACAATGTTTTTCAACAATGTTCTTCCCAACTTGTACTTGAATAACTGCCATTTGATTATCTACTTCTACAATTACAATGTCAACTTTAGAGTGTGTTTCAATCACTATGGCTACATTGGGCTCTGATATCACTTTAGTAGCTATATCATGTTTTTTTCGCTTTAGTTTCTGCCACATATATTTCTTAAGATTTAGTGCAATCTTTAACAATTGACCTAACCTCAAGGTATAGGTAGTTTCCATCATTTGTTTAATGATGTCTTGGAATATCTACTACATAGACATAAATGTAGTGTTAGGAATAGTAAATAGAATTTGTGGTACAATTGGTTCTGTGGACACTTTAGTTTCTGGTAATCTTGCCCAACTTATACTCCACTATGTTTTTTCCTTTTGATTCAGAGTTTCTAGTGGCTCTTCTACTTGTATTTCTTATATTATTTTGACAAAAGATTATTGTAGTTTATGCTCCTCTTCCTAGTTAGCAACAGAGTTCATCATAATTGGTTTTTTGTCTTTAAACACTTGTTTTTCAGTATCCTTGCTTTTGGTGATGCCCATGTTGACATCCACTATATGGATTGAGGGATTGGCAACCTTGGGCTCCACCATAGATGATTTCTTTACAGTCTTCACTCCTTTGTTCTTAAACCTATTTTACATGTCACTATACTTAAGACAATCTATGATCTTGTGTCCAATGTCACCATAGATATGACAAGAATACTTCAAAGGTTTTTGTACTTTAATTTATTGAGTGGTAACTTCAGAAACTATAGGAACATGGTCTTTTTTTTTTTCAACTTTATAATTTTCAACATTATGATTTGTCCTGTAATAATTTGTATAATACATTTCTTATTACTTTGTGGTATTGACACATCGCTTATAACTTCTACTTCAGAAATTCCTTTTTCACAAACCAAAACTACTTCCTTATGTTGTTGTAAGGTTTCTCGTTTCAAGCCTGTTATTGTTAAACGCAAATATGGTTGTAATCTAAATTTGAAAATAATAACTTTTTTTTTCTTATTGTCTTGTGTTGAAGACTATTGGCTAACTTCAATAATTTATCATAATAAACTTCCACTTTTTCATTATTTTCATGCTTCATGTTCTTTAACTATAGGTAGACTTGCTCATCATTCTAAACTATTACATACTTTTTACAAAAAGCTAATTACAATTTTGCAAAAATACAGTTTGGATAATCTCCCATGTAATTGTTATAATAATTAGACATAATATCTCTGAGGGTAAAACTAAACAAATTAATAATCTCTGCATCTTTTGTTTCACCATTTGCTCTTATGGTCGCCTTAAATTTTTTGACATGAGCATCTAGGTCGAAATCCTTCACATACTCAAGATAGTTAAGTGGCCAACAATAAGGCCTATTTGGTGGTAATGGTGATTTGCTTGGATTTGTATTGACAATCCAAAATATCCCGGTGGTCCTGGTGGTCTTGGTGGTTTTGAGCATCCTTTTCTTGGATTTAATGGCTATTGAGCAAAAATCCTATCCACCTTTCTAGGCATCATTGTATGCACATTGACAAGTTGTGTTTCCCTTGGAGTTAAGGTTTGGACCTCATAGTAACAATAATATGGGTTGGTGTTATTACAAATGGAACTTTATTAACTATAGCCATAGACTAAGGCATTGCCACAAAATATAATGGTACAAATTTTATTGGTTCCATTTTAAAATTGGAAATTCGTGCATAGGTAACTCCAATATTGTTGTGATGTAACAGACTTAGTGTAGGAGCTACAATATTGGCACTACATCTACCACAATTTGAGTTTTCATTTCCATTCTATTATCTTTCCAAATCTGTTTTTTTGAATTTATCTGGAGTTTTGACCCTATCATGGTATAGATCCTGTAGCTCAATATATCCATGATTCTTTGTTCTTGTAGGCTCTAGATTTAGATTCTGGAAATGCTTAGTAAATCCTTATTTCACATTATTTTCAGTAAATGGACATTCATTGATTTATGTCCAATTTGATGATAATACATGCATCATGGAGGGTTAGGTCTTAGAAGTTTATTCATACTATGAATTCCTTTGCTTTAGTCCTTTGAAACTCTTTTAATAATGTTTCCACTTTGCTAATTAAGTTTGGGTTCACTATACTTTATTTTGATAACCATAGGTACACCTTTTGCTATTATTGGTTCTACTTTTGGTAAGATTACAATTTCTTGTCTAGTTATAAGTACTAGTTCAAATTCTCTAGGTATTTTGATGTCTTGAGTTGGAATTTGTTGTTCAACCACATAACGAATTACGAGATCAAAATTTTAAGTTTTTTGTTTAAACTTTTCATTTTCATGGTCTTCTCGATAATAAGGAGGTGAACCAGATCTATACTTTGATACTACTTCCTCCCTTCCCAACCTATTGAGTTACTATTCTTCTTCATACATCAAAGCATCAAAGTTCTATTACTGCATCAGACCTAGTGATTCTAGCACAACTTTTTATCGAGGTTCAGATTCCCAACTCCTAACTCAACCCATGAGTCTACATTTTCAATTTGACATTCTTTTTAAAAAAAATTTCAGTGCAGATTGTTGGTGTGCTTATATGCCTCACTAGTTTGCATTTCATGAGGAATAATTGATGTTGCTTGAAGTGTTTTATGGCCAATAGGTCTTGCTTTTGTCTGTGGATGTCTATGTTTTATCTAAAAACCTCTTTTAGGTGTTACAAATTGTTGTTCCTCTCAATTTGCATTCAAATTGTTGTTGATGGCAACATAATTTTCCGCTTGTTCATGAAATAAAACCTAATTTAATTGTTTTTTAAGACTTCTAATTAGAATTTTATTTTCCATTTCTCCACATTTTGATTCAAATCTGAACAAATTTCTACATTAGAACAAAATCCTCACAACTAATTACTTTATTTAGATTTATTTCCTAAACAAAAACTTATGAACAAGATTTGAAAAAAAATGCAAAAAATGAAACTAAAGTTCACTATCAATCTTTAGAAATAAATTTTTTAACAACAAAACATAAAGAACATTTTGAAATTCATTTTGAATTCAAGCCTTAGGATGGTCGCCAAATGGTAAATACAAAATTTTTAATCTTGTACTATGATACAAATTTGGACTAAAATATGTCATAAAAATAATATAATAAAATTTTCTAATTTAGATATATTCAATCTAGTTTTAGAATTAAAATACAGTAATGAAAGTATGATAAAAACAATCAATGTTTTATAATGAATCTCCCTTCATTCTCCTCCTTTTTCCAAGATATAACCATTTAAAAATAATAATCCTATTCCATTCAAATTCAAATGGTGACAAAAACTATGTAATCTAGCTAATAATTCCTAAAATAATAATTAGGTAAATAAAAAAATATTAAATAATTATTATCATGAGTAAATACTCCCTTAACAAAAAACATGACAAGGTTATGGTTCAAGATCATGCTTAAAACTAGTGTTGAACAAACTGAAGGAAATGAGGGGTTTTACTTTTATTTATGCCCCTTTGAGGACCTAGCTCAAGGAAATTTCCAAGGAGGTTTTATTTGTGCATTGAATGAAGAAACTTTTTGATAATTTTTCTAACTAAGAGTCAACTATGAGTTAATTAAAATTTAATTGAAAATTAATTGGGTTTTAATTAAGAATCAACTGGGATTTAACTAGAGTTAATTAACTTGATTTAACTAAAAGTTAATTAAAAATTAACTAGGGTTTAACTAAGAGTTAACTAGGAGTTAATTTGAAGTTGATTGGGAGTTAATTAAAACATAACTAAAGTGAACTGGAAATGAACTATGAGTTAAGTGGAAGTGAATTAAAATTTAACTGTAAGTTAATTAAAGTGAATTACACTAAACTAAAAGTTAAATACATGGATGAACATTCAAATGAATGAACTCCATGGCATTGACATCTGTGACAACAATAATAACTTTAGATTATGCTTGGTTTGTAATTATAATTAAAAATGCATGCCATATTATTATTCCATTGCTAATAAGGTTTTAAAGTTCACCCACTAGGTTACATTGAAAGGTGTGAAGTTTAAGATTACATGAAAAGTTAAAAAACAAGTTAGTGCAAGGGCAATAATGAAAACCAAATGTTGCCTAACAAGGTTGCAAAATTTACTTAACAAGAATAACCAAAAGTAAAACGAGGAAGGATATCTATGAAACCAAAGAAATATGTAAAAGGATTTAAACATCAAAGAAGAGGTAGGGCTTGAAAGAGAAAAGGTTTAAGATAGAGTGTGAAAAATAATGAAAGAATTTTTTTAAAAAAAGAAACGGCTTGAAAAAGAAAGGGGGTCTACAAGAAGATCAAACAATAAGGGGAGGAAATTTTTAAAAAAAAAACATTTTCAACAAAGGGTGTAAGAAAGAAAAAAAGTCTATGAAAGGATTGAACACCAAGGAGGGGGGGGAGGGGATTTGAGGGAAAGAAAAAGGGTTTTTTTGTTCAAGGAGGGGGGGGGGGGGGAAAGAAAGAAAAA
>Ga0116227_10003075_pt1 | contig 37413 bp, 32 predicted proteins | sample S1TSphgellanicum_FD_89693 | JGI IMG/M metagenome (GOLD analysis project Ga0116227, IMG submission 89693) | Host-associated microbial communities from peat moss isolated from Minnesota, USA - S1T2_Fb - Sphagnum magellanicum MG | ecosystem: Host-associated > Plants > Peat moss > Unclassified...
CCCCCCCCCCCCCCCCCCCCCTCCCCCCCTCCCCCTCATAGTTTCAACCTTCAACAAATAAACAATTCCAACATCAAATTTATTTGAAAGCATTTAAGTTCAATCTTTGAGATCATCATGACCTTATCCAATTTTTTTGAGAATTTAAAACAAATGTTAATGATGTCACCAAAGGTCTTTTTTTTTGGGGTGAATTTCCATTTTTGCAAACATAAGAAAGACCATCAACATCAACAAAAGATTTTTTTAAAAAAATTAAATACATATTTTTAATCAAACATTTCCCATTTTTAATTTTTTTTAAATGACATAATTTTATAATGTGTTATAGGACTTGTCATAATGTGTTCAAAAAAATAATTTAAAAAATTTTAAATAAAATTTAAAGGTTAAAAAATAACTTAAAATTACATGTAATGAATAAATCTACAATTTGTTTTTGGTTTAAATTGACCTAGAACTTTTGGAAATTCAATGTCATTTTAAAATGCATTCATTAAATCTTTTACAATTTTATTTTCAATACATAAAAAATTTCTAATTTTTGTAAAATTTTAAATTTTTATTTTCCCTGCTATGATTAGGTGTGATTTATTTATTTATTTTTGTGATATTGCTAAAATGGTAATCATTCATGAGAAAATTGCCACATTTGGTTATAGACAAGTCTTGTAGTTGAAACTTGTTTAAATCTCTCAACCTTATGATTTTTTACTATATTTTACTGTAAAAAACTAACCAAAAAAATCCTTTCAAATTTTTTTTTTCTTAATGTCGTTGCCCCCTTTAAATTGGCTGAAATTGGCCACAAGAATAAACATTAATTAAGTAGTCAATATATCCATTTAATTATCAAGACCATATTTGTTTAGCAACATGAATCATACAATAATACAAGTAATTAATTAACTAACTTTGGAAAACAAAATCACAACATACTATTATTGTTTTAATCATGTAAGAATTTCTTTTTCTTTTTAAAAGTTTTAAAAAATTATTTGGTGAAATTTTTGGTTTCAATAGTTCAATCCCTCGCAACCCCCCCCCCCCCATAACCAACATATATTTTTGGTTTCAAATTTTCTTAACTTGGCGATTCTTGTTGGGGAAAAATGGAATAAATAGTGAAAATTCAAAAAATAATGTAAAAAAAAAATTGCCAAAAAATTGAGATCACAAATTTCAATGAAAAAATGTTATTCCTAATTAATAAAAGTTTTAAAGTAAATTTAATAATGCCTATAGTAAACACATAAACAATTCCAACATCAAGTTTATTTTAAAACTTTTAAATTGTAAATTTGAGATCATTATAAATCATATTCAATTTTTTTAGAAATTTAAAATAAATTTTAATTATGTAATTTAGTTTTTAATGTGATGAATTTCCATGACTTTGCAAACATAAAAAGGGCCATCAACATCAACAAAATATTTTTATTTTATTTTATTTTATATTTTTTAAATGATATAATTTTACAATGGGTTCTACAACTTGTGGCCAAAATATAAAAATATTTTCACAAATTTATACTTCCATATATGGCTTATAGCCAAATCATGGTTAAATTTTGTTACGGATGATCTTGAAGAAGATTACAAAATTGAAAAAATGAAAATATTAAAAATAATCATTGATGTCATTATTATTATCACCATTATTTATTTATTTATTAAATTCATTTAAAAATATTTAAACATAAACCTATAACAAAACAAGCTTTAAAACATTGATAAATTATGTCTTAAATCAAAATAATAAGTCTAAAATATTTATAATATTTCATTATAAATAATGATAATAATAATAATAATAATAATAATAATATTATTATTATTATTATTACTACTTAAATTTTTAGAAAAAATATCCTTTTGTTTTAACTTGGATTTTTTTTCATACTCTAAGAAAAAAATGGGAAAAAATTAGGGATTATTTTTGGGGCCTTTTTGGTGTGGTGTCATGAACATTCATAATAATAAACTTGTCCATGATGATAAAAAAATTTGAGGGGAAATTATATATTCTAATTTACATAAATGTATAAAAGTTTAATATATTAAAAAAATATAATTTAAAGGTCTACATGTATATTAAACTTTGCATGCATGAACATTTTGATCTAATCATTAACCCATTCAAATATAAATATGAAACTTCCCAAATTTTTATACATCCATTTAAAAAAATTGTGTTGAATGCAAAATGCAACTCATGGGTGGTGGATTTAACAACATTCAAAGTGAATGAATCAACTCATATGCAAATGTTAATAATTCAAAAAAGATGAAATAATTCATTAACCCATTCAAGTATAAATGTGAGGCATTAAATTTTTATGTGTGTTTCAATATATATTAGCAAATGCAATATGTAATGTTTGAATAATGAACTCAATAAGTTCAAAATGGATGATTTTACTCATGTCAAAATGTTTATAGTTCACCAAATGTGAAAACATTCACTAAACCATTCAAGTATAATTACACAATATTGAGTTGCATGTGTTTTATTATATTATAATAAGTGCAAAATGCAATTTGTGAATAATGGTTTTAACATATTAAAGGTGAATGGTTCAACTTTGATAATTGAAAATATATGAAAAAAATCACTAATTCATTTCAATATAAATGTGAAGTTTAAAATTGTTACATGTGTTTTAATGAATTATGGTAAATGTAAAATGCAACTCTTAAGTAATGATTTTAAGATGTTAAAAGTTGATAGTTCAACGCATGTACCATGTTGATAGTTTAAAAGATGTTTAAAAATCATTAAACCATTATAATACATTGTGTAAATAAAGTTAAAGGTTATTTCAATTTCCATGTCAACAATTTGAAATTATTAAATAATTAAATAAGATCCAAATTATAGTCATAAGTGAACAACATAGTAAATGTAACAACTATGAATAATATTGACAATTAATTAATGAAACAAACCACTTGCAAACTTAAAATGGCCAAATGTAATTGAAATGTGGTCAAATTGGACAATAGTCGCAATGTGTGGGGTTGGAAAAGGACAAGATTTTTTCTTGTGTTAAGCCTAGACCTAAACCACTTAGGCCACACTAAATTAAACCTAGACCTAGGTAGCTTACATTGCATAGGCTAGTTAGGTGCATAGCTAGGTATGTAAGTGGATAGGAAATACGTAGGTAAGTAACTTATGTATATAGGTAGCTTACTTTAACCTAATATGTATGTAAGTAGCCTACCTTAAACTAGATAGGTATTCTACCATAATTTATTATGAACCACTAATTATATATTAGTTGCATACACAACCATGAGGTGATCACATATGCAACTAAAAATATATAAAGTAGTTTACTTGGATGAAAAACCACAAAAAACCATCCATGTTGTTTTTTTTGCACCATTAATTGTTGAAATACATGGACAAAGTTAGCAACCCCAAATTCACAAGCTTATGAAATCAACATTGGAAACTTTTCATGCGGCAAATGCAAGATATGGATGTATTTGATCCTTATTGGTTTTATTGAAGATTTCAATATATACCCAATAAGCAAATTATGCAAATTTCAATAACTATTTGCAAGAACACATTTTTCAAATGAAATAATTAAAGCATGATATGGAAAAAAATCAAATACCCAAGTTATTGCAACAAGAAAGGAACTAATAACTTTGGTTTTTAAAAAACTAATTGCTAATTGCTAATGTACACTTAGAAAACAAATCTAAAAAGAACTTAGAGAATATGGAAAGCAAGATTTCACAAATTTGAGCTTGATCAATTCAAGTTGACTCAATGAAATATTGGGTGATGATCACATTTTGGCATTCTCATATAGTTAATTCTTTTTTGTTTCCAACCATAAATTTGATATACAATTATATACACACACAAGGTAAATTTGTTCTTCTTGTGATTCTCCGAGCTTATTTTTGTGTTGAATCAAGTGGTTACTTTCAACACTAGCATGTTGGCCTCCCAATTCCATGCACCCTTTATTGTGCTTAATTTGTATGTATTTGTGAGTGCACACCATTTGTGAAAAATAATTTTTTACATGACTTTTTCAAACATTAACACATATTCACAAAACTTGCCAAAATTAAATTCATGAAGAGGATGGATGCAATTATAAGATTCAATTCAAGTAGATTTGGAAGATTGGTAACTTGATAAATAATAATATCAAGTTTTGCCTTATAGTATGTTGATGTGGAATTGCAATCTCCTTTAAAATGTGCAAAAGAATGTAAGTAACACATCACAATCAAGAAAGAGTTCAACATTGGGTGTTGATTATAAGTCTCTCCCAAATACAAAATTATTATTGTCCTTAGTAGTTTCCAATTGAATAGATATAAGTAAAGAAGTGAGAAGTGGCTCCTACATATTGTTCTTGAAATATTGAATGAATGTGTATTGCAACAATTAAGAGATTGCAATGAAACCCAAATTTGCAATTTATTATTGAAAGCAAAATGCACAAAATCTTTTCAAGCATCAAAATGTATGAATATGAAATTACTAGTAATTGTACATGAATTAATTGTCTATTACAATATTAAATAGGAGCAGTGTGCAACTTTTGCTTGCAAACCCATTAAAGCAAAGGCATACATCAAGAAAGAATTAACAAGAAGAAAACAAGTGAACAAGTTCAAGAAATGATTTGAACATTCTTGTATTCAAAATTTCAATATTTTATTTCCACTTCATAATTTGACAACAAAACCATTACTCAAAGTCCAATGGTTCAACAAAGGACAAATATTCTTGGTTATGGAAATCATGCACACATTACTACATTACCTATGCCATACCTACAATTAATGTTTGGCACTTCTTTGTTGAACATTTATTTATTTTACAAAATGAGGCTCAATAATTTCAAATTTATTTTTCAAGACTTTTAATATTTGAAGAATAAGTATTCAAAATACATGTGCATTTATAATAGTAACCCAACTTATGGTTTTCAATTTTCGAAAAAATTGACATATATATATAGGATAAACCTTTTGTGAATTATTTTGTGCTGAACATTAGTTGTAGGATTGGTTTTAAACTCTTCCCACAATTATCCAAATTTGGCTCACAACCTTAGTTTGTATAATTTCATTTCCTTTTCAATTTCCATTTTTCAATTCCATTTTTCCATCCTTAAATTATTATCGGATTGTACATTTTGTACTATCTACCATCTCATAATTATGCATAAAATAGTAATGATAATAATATTTTGTTGTGTATGTGCACACATTTGTGTTTTATTTTCAAATTGTGACGTTGCCACCTTGGTGATCGTCCATAAGAAGAGTTAGACATGTTTAGCTAATAACCAACTATGAAAAAACAAATTAAAAAAAATTCTTCAACATCATGGTTACTTGTTTAAGTAATGTGTAAAAAATGGTGAATTTTAATTTTTTTTATTATGGCGATTTTCTTGGGAAACATTTGACAAAAAAACATTCATTCATTCATTTATTTTTTCAAATGGCAAAAATTCACACAAAAAACTTCAATCTATTGAACATTTCTAGAATTATTAACAAGAAAAGAAGGTGTAGAATAACATTATAGACAACATAGAAAGTTAAATGGTGGTGGTTACAATGTTTAATTAACTAGACTATAATTTGAAATGTAAATCAATGTCATAATGTTTTGTCAAAAAAATTATGCAACATTTAAACATATCAAGCTTGCAATGTATTTTCATGATGATGGTTTAAAATTTCCCATTTTCAAATCTAAGGCTATAGTTGCAAAATATTTCTCCAAACTCTTGTGAAAAATCATTGAAAATATTTCCAAAAACATCCATATGGACTCCACAGATTTGCATAAAATTTGTTTAGGTAAGTCCCACAAGTTTTTCATTTCTTGAAAGTTTTTCATACTATTTTTTGCTAAAAACTAGGCAACTTCTGGAATTTTTACTATAAATATATTCAACATTACAAACGACCCAAATGTTATAGTTGGGACGCCAATTAGGGGTAGAATGCAACATAATCAAGTGGTTGTTTGAACTTTGATATGTTAGTTTTGTGTAGGTAGTTGAAATGATGTCAAGCCTCCACTAGGTAATCATCAAAATGGTTTTTCAATTTCATAACTCCTATTCTTAGGACATCATAAAACAAATTTTGATTTATAATCAACATTTTCAAGAACAAAATGTAGTCCAAGAATTGCCTTTAAAATTATTGGAGCAATGGATTGATTAAAATTTTCAAAACATTAAAGGACTTCACAAAGCTTCTATGAATCATAAGCAAGCAATACAATGTTGGGGAATGAAATTTAAGCTTTTAGCAATTATTTAGATTGTTCAAAATGGAACAAAAATGAGAAAGATATGATTGTCGAAAGTAAGTGGGGTTAATATTTAGTCATCAACTTAATTCACATTTTAAGATTCCACACATTTGTCTTATTTGTGATTTTTTAATGTTGTTTCTTTGCTTTTAAAATTCAAAGAAATAATGTAAAGCTTAGATTGGTGCACCCATAGCTTTTTGGATCACGAACCAATTTTTTTTTATAAAATCTAAAAATAATGGGTCATTAAAAAAAACACAAACTATGTCATTTCATCATATTTTATGTTTTTTATGCATTATTCCTTTGCCTTTGGAGCTGAAAGAAATAATTTAAAACTTAGCTTGATGCTCCCATAACTCTTTACATTGTTCAAAATAGACCAAAAAATAATAATAAATTAAAAATGTTCAATCACTGGCTAGCACTTGGGGACATGCAATTCTAGCCTACAAAATGCTGAAATTTTCAGAATTCAAATTTTAACTGCCAAATTAAGAATTGAAAATTAAATTAATTACTATGGTATAATGTGCATATCCTTTTATCACTCACATGGTTCATTGCCACAACATGGAGCCCAAAAGTAATTCCAATGACGGAGTACCATAGTACCTGAATGAATTCAGCATAAATTAAATCATTTTTTGGTTTTGCTGAATATTTGAAATTTTATTTAATATTTGTGTCAAAATTTTAATAAAATCAAAAGTTTAACAATTAGGTTTGAACTACCCAGTTGTTTATTATTTTTTATATCCATTATCTGTCAAAATTTTCAGAATTAAAAAATCAAGTGTCGAAGTTAAGATTTAAAATTTAATTAATTATTTGATAATTTTTCGTTGAAATCATTCAAGTATTATAATAATTGGAACCAGTATATAAGGGAATTTTTTTTGGAATCCTCTCATTTCCTACCTACCTACCTACCTACCTACTTATCTCTTTTGATCTTTCCTTCCTTCTTCCTTCATGCCAGGGAATTATCAATTAACTTAACCCTAATTACCTAGTACCTACTGGCGTGGAGCGTACGCCAAAGAATTAGGGTTTGCAAGGGAAGGAGCCCTTTGATGGTGGTGTGTAGAAGAAGTGCAGTCCAGTGCAGTGCAGTCCCTTCGGCTACAACTGTCCCTTGCACAAACAATGGCAATTAGCAATGCAGAAATTGGGGGTGGCACTGGTGTTTCAGAGAGATGGAGCAGTGCTTTGCTCAATGTCACAGAACTGGGTAGCTCTTTAGAGTCTCTGCAGAGGCTTTTACTGGACAAGGCAGTGTATATGGACGAGGAAGCTTTTGCGCAGGCATCAGCCAAGTCTCACCAAACACGGATCATCAAGGTAAGCAAGCAAGCAGGCCATACAAGAAACCCTGTACAGTTTTCATTTCGAAGAATTCCAGCTTCTTCTTGGTGTGTGCATGACCTGCGGTTCCCTAGGATGATCTCATGGCTCTCTCAGCTCCATTCCAAATGCCCAATCTGAAACCAAACAAAACCCCATGTTCCCATCTGTGTTGAAACTGCTCTTGCTCCTGTAATTTCCTTAGATTTAGGGTTTAGGGTTAGTTGTCTTCGAAGTCTGTACGACATGATCATTTGGACCTAGTTTTCGATGTCTTGAGGCTTTCAATTTTTCTGTCGCTGTATTCAGATCAAAGCGTGCAAGAATTTTGTTCTCTACAGGTTTAGGGTTTCTATTCTTGCAATTTCTATGTGGTGTGTAATGAATCCAAAGGTTTGAGCTGGTATGTATGTATGTACCAGTTGTGCATGCTCTAAATGAAACCCTAATAAATCATTGTCATGCCTAGTTTTGATTGTTTCAAATTCTTTGTGTTTCAGTAGTGCTTTGTAACTGATCTTGTAAATGATCGTCCAATGTTTGGTTGTGCTGCTGCGACAGAGAGTTTGGTTCTGTGTTGCTGTCCCCAAATTCTGTTTTCAAATCTTTGTCATGATCATAGCCAATGTTGGCAAGGTACATGGGAGATGATGCAGCCTGAGCCTTCTGTTCTCAAATTTTATGCATAGTGGAAGTAGTTCTTGAACACAGGTGGTGCTAGGCATCATGAAATACACAAGAACATTGTGCTAATTGTAAGGAGCAACCTCAGATGTTGTACTGGCCACTTCTCTATTCTCAAAAGTTGATCATGATTTGAAAGAGCAGGCAAAAGAGAGGCGCATACAGACACTGGAAAGAGAGCTTGACTCAGCAGTACTCGCAGCAAGTCATGCACGGGCAGAAAGGAAGCAAGCTGAGGTGGCTCAGCATGCAGCTGAAGCTCGCACTCAACAGGCTATCCAGGAGCTTGAAGATACAACCAGTATGTACTGGTTTCATCCTGTATTTTCCTTTTGTGTAGACTCAATCTCTCTCTCTTGAGGTGCACTGAGTTCACAAGTGCGTGCCACACCCAACCTGACATGTGTGAGCAGTTATTTTGTCAGAATTGCATTGCTGAAGAGACCATAAATATGTAGAAATAATCAGCTTGACCTGTTAGAGTTGAGAAAGTATTATGCAAGTGTCTGGATGTTGCTTTGCTTCAGTTTAATGTTTCCTTCTCATATCAAGGTCTGATGATGGTGTGGAATCAAGTACACAGGATTGACAATGGTAAGTATGTGTTTTGAATTGGTGCCAAGCAGAGGTTTTTACATTGCACATGGAGGAGCTAAGGTCAAAGCAACAAGAGCTGGAAAAGAAAGATGCAGAGATTGAGGTGTTGAAGGCCATTATTGACAGTCTTTCTCAAGGCAAACGTTCAAAGAAAGCCTCATGACTTCACACAGGCTGCTGTATGTCAACAAGGCGACAAAATTTTTTTTACCTGATTTATGACTGCATTCTCTCTCAATGGGTTTGCATTCAAATTCTGTCTGTTGTTTTACCAATTGTCCACACTGACAGAAGTCTGCTCAAAGTGCATACTTGTCAGTTGGAAAGTGCTGTGGAATGATCTAAAAGCACAGAGTACCATAGTTAGACTCAGGTTGTATAGACCAAAGCCATCTACAATGCTATATATTTTTCAGGTGACAGCATGTCCTAGAGGGGTGCCTAACATATAGCAAACACACTTGCTGTATGAGGGCTGGGAAAGCATGTCATCCACAGTGGTAAGTCACTGGGTTGCTCCAAGCTTTATGGACAACCCTTTAAAGCTTTGTCATGAGTGTCCAGACACCAGATACAACAACAATGTGCAGCAGCAGAGACCTCAACAGTTCTCGCTTTTATCAAACTATCATGAATGTACTGTAATGCTTTTTGATGTGTGTGTTTTCACATTTTATTAACTTGTAGCATTGGTAACTAGATAAGGCATGCCAGTCAACATTTGTTTTGCATCATTGAATTCAATTGTACTAACAAGCCAGATTGAATTCCCTGGCATTGTTGTGTATAGTCGTCACTGTTAGTCACTCATGACCATTGCTTAGTATAATAATCATGTGACAATCTGCTCATGTTCAATCATGCTTTAGGAATGATAAGACTTTAGGAATGAATGCCCCTGTCACTGATGACCATTGCTTAGTATAGTCATGTGACAATCTGCCCATGATCAATCATGCTTTAGGAGCAATGAGACCAGACCCCTGACAATTGCACGAGAACTGCAATTTGTGCTATTCATGTTGTATCAGGCCTCACATATGTTCTTGGAGGATGAAGCTTATATGCTATGGAATTTTGTACCAAGTTAGTGATGAGATTGTGACAAATGCTGTTGCAGCGGAGAAAATTCATGCAATCTAGTCACAGCAATATGAGTGAATGCTGTCCATAGATGCAATGAAATCAGTCCCCTACTTTAGCATGAGATGTATAAGTCTTGAGACTGCACTCTATATTTGGACATGTTATTGGTATGTAAAATGGCATAACTGTTGAGATGTGCAGGATAGTTTAAATATGGAGAGCTTTGTTGACATTGTTAGGCATGTAATGCATGAGGAACAATAAAACAAAGCATAGTCCTACCCATATGAGTAATTGACCATAGTTGTTCGTCTGTGTTCTGTGGTGTTGCTTGCAGCTCAGTGATGATTGACAACTCAACTACACAAAACTGTTTGAGCTCATGGTACAAAAGAATCTACTTGTCTAACCCTCCCTCTGAACTCTCACCAAGTTTACCAAGTTGAGTGAATGAAATGAAATGGGTGGAGTTCAGTTTCTCAGCCTGGTCTGAAAGTTGCAATACACACATGAGCTAAGTTGCTCTGAATGGAGGACATAATGTGTCCAGTACACAATGCACATAGCATTCACATAGCGGGAAGACTTGGCAATGATGTTGGGAATGGCCTGGAAGTACGTCCCAATACATAAACTGCCTATTCCCTTTGTACATAAATTCTGGTGAAGTTCATTCTTTCATTCCTTACTGGCAGGCATTTCCAGAGGTACTGGCAAGACTTAGTGATGATGTCTGCTAGCCCTCAGGAGACATAACTAACCCAAAAACATCCATAGTATTCTCATTTTCAGGCTGCAATAAGGTGGTGACTTATGAGGCTAAACTTCAAACCATTCTAGCTTGCCCTGTACAAGCAAGATGAAATGAACTTTCAATTTCATTGCACAATAAACATAGCATCAACAAATTACGATAGCAGAGTATGCAATCATACACGAGGTGGGTAGCCAATACATGCATGGTTATCACCAAAACAAACAAATTGTGAATCAACAGTCAGGAACAGGGCTCTGGAAATTGAGAATCGAACTGCCTAAGTGCAATAAACATGATTGCATTCCAAAGTTGCTGCTTGGCATCACTATTTTAAGAATCTTCCTGCAAAGATACAAACAAAACAATGCTTGGGACAAGCATCTTCAACTTTCACAAGAAGTTGAAGATGAGATCAACTCACAGTCCTGGCATGTTCACAGCACTCCACAAAGCATTTAAATAAAATGCAAATCAAGCTCTCTTATGCTAGGAAAAGCACTTGGAGTTTAGAAATGGTAATGGGTCAATCTATAAGAAATTACAAGGATCCATCAGGGTCTGCACAATTTGGATTCAAGGAAGGTCTAAAGAGATAAATTGAAACCTATCAATTTGAATATTGTCAAGGGCAAGATTAATTTCATCATGTTTGGATTGAGATCCTGAGCATTAGAATCAGTACTCAGTCTGTCAATGAAAAATCAATCTCTAATTGACACCACTATCATTTCTGCAGCAAGAAATTTACTTGTTGCATCACAAAAACATCACCATTGAGAGGGGAAATTTCTTCGGCACTTGATTACTCCGTAATCATGTGCCTATGAGAACCTCTGTCTTTTGGGTCTCAAAACCTAATTAAAGTGGTCTTTTGTCCAAGATCTTCTCTCTTGGATCTTGTGGAGCACTCAGGCTGATGATGAGAGAAACTGCAGTCTTGTTTCACCAATGTCTGAACTTATGGTTTCTCTGATTCTCGTTTTTCCCAAAATGCGAAATGAACATTTGCAACTTAGAGAGAAGCCCCAAAATGCGAAATGAACATTTGCAACTTAGAGAGAACATCAATTTCTGTTTGCAGTAGTTAGCAAATTGTTCAGCTGCCGAAATTTTATTTTGGTGATAAAAATTGATGGAGTTTATGTCATGAGCAATTATTTCTGTAATTGTATGCAGGTAGAATCTGCTCTTTGAAAAAACCTTCACAGATTCCTGGTAGTTTGTGCATCATTAAGCTCATGAGAAGTTTTGCCAACAGACCTGGATAAAATGGTTTTCTTCCATGGTTTCTCACACTTGATTCTTCATAACCCATCTTTCCTCTTTTCTATTCCAGGCAATGCAATGAAGGAAAGATTACTTTTCATATAAGGACCCAAAAGAGCAAAAGGTAAGAACCACTATTGTCTTTACTGGGCTCTTTTACTGTTCCCATCTTGTAGCACATGGGTAGATGGATGCCTGCAACCTGAGATGATGAACCTCAAACAATTGCAGCAAACTAAGCTGCAATTGCAAAATTGTTTGCTAGTTTTGTTGATGGTGAAGATTTGATCTAGGGTACCTGGCCCTATTGTTACACATTTAAGAACAAGTTTTTAAATGTACTCCTGATTCAAACAGATCTTCCTTGCTGAAATTTGGTCTGTAGGACCTATCCTATGTTGGCCACAACCAACCCAATTTCCAGAACGTGCACATATGATAAGCACGTGGAAAATTATGGCCTACGACTAATCAATCTAGTGAGTTCACTGTTCTCCATTTCCCCCATGGTTGCACTCTTCACTGCACACTCTGGTATGTACACCATGACAATACTATTGCATACATCATACCCAAGATTGCTATTTCATTTACAAGAACCCATTTACAAGAACCCAAGTGCGCTCTTGTGCAAGAATGAGAAATACCAGTGTGCAAAAGTCAGGTTTTTGTGTGCAAAAAAGGACAGGATTTAATCGAACCCAAGTGGCCCTTTGTGCAAGTTAAGGAAACAACAGTGAATCGAGTTTTTGGGTCCAACAGTATTCCCACAGAAGGGTTCACCAGTGTTCAACAGTAGGGATTTCACGTACAAGGATAGGATTTACAAGAACCCCATGTGCTCTTGTGCAAGGATAAACAGCAGTCAGTGTACAACAGTACGACTTCTGTCTGCAAGGATAGGATTCAGAAGAACCCCAAGTACTGTTGTGCAAGGATAGGAAACACCAGTGTGCAACAGTGGGGTTTTTGCTTGTGCGCAAGTTTACGGAACAAAAATGTGCAATGTGCAATGGAGGAATGGGTGAGCAATAATAGCAATGATTGGCAAGGTCCTTTACATCAGAGGCAAAAGATCAGATAAGTTATCTGCTAATCACCCTCAACATACAGTGCATGAATTACGTTTAAATTAAAGAAGAAAGAAAAAACCACATCGATACCTATACTTCGCGCTCAGTGGAAGAAGAAGTCGTTTTGAGAATTTGCTCATGGTGCTAAGCACATTCGCAAAAAGCCTCACGGCATTATCATCATTGCGCTATTATCTGTCACCAAAAAAATGAGCTGAAGAAAGATATGAGGAAGACAACAGAGATGGATCCAGGGTTCAACGGCAGTCTGAGGAGAGCAGAAGCCCTAGCAAAGACCTAGCTAGAAGGGTCATAAAAAAACTGTCGTCGAACATTTGAAACAAGCCAGGACTGTTTGGAACTGTAAATCCCGCATGGCCTGTTGTACCGATCGACATTGCTTACAGCACCCAAAACGTGTGCTGCAAGCTCTCTTTCCGTCTGCGAAGAGTAACTAGCGAGAAGCGAAATGGGATCTTTTCTCTTCTCTACTCTTCTCTTCACGTTTTGCAAGAAAAACAACAGTATTGAATCAGCAACACAGTGCAGCATCAGTCCTCGTCTCGAGAGCTGGAAGCATATTATTACTGGGAATGAATTGAAAGAAAGCCGATCAAGAAGTAGTTTTTGTGTCTTCCTAAACCAAACCAAAGAAAAACGTGGAACACAGTTAGCTATGAAAAACCCCACACAAAACAAACAAAAGACTTCAAACAAAAAATCAGAAAAAAAGCAAACAAGACGAGGAAGGAAAAAGGAACAGATCGCAGTAGACCAAATTCCCAGAATGATATCTAGAAAGACCGCAGCAAATCGTAACAAGATCAGCGACTTCGGAGTTGCTCATCGCAACAAAGCTTTGAAGACGCCTCGTTGCCCTAAAATGCCGACGAAGCACGCGCGCCACCACCAACCAACGGACTAAAACCCTAAACCCTAATCCTGGACAGGCGACGAAAAAACGGCCAGAATCCACCCTGAAGGATGAATGGTAAGTGGTCAGGAAACAGTTTTCTGTTGACTTCCAGTTCCTACCTAGCTAACCCTATACCTAGCTAACCATAGTGGTTTAGCTCAGGTGCTCTTTTGTACTACCTACCTACTAACAATTTGCTTGTGGATTGTTCATAGGCAGGTTGCAAATTTGGCCCTTACCTAGTAGTGGCTAATTTTCTTACCTGTCTATATATATATATAGGACCTACTCCTTATAGAATGGGTTACCGAGGTGAGGCCCAATATTATTTAGTTTTACATAAATCACTCAAGCATGGGGCTAGAACTCGGTGCTCGAGTGAAACATGGGTCGTAGATGCAAACATGGCATGAGGTTTTTACAAAGTATCTCAATAGTCAAGTTTTCATCAAAATTCAGCATGAAAACAAGTTTCATGTTCAGTTGTTATGCTTGTCCAAGAACAAGCTCACACGTGAAATTCTAGTTGAGCATGAAGCTTTCATCTACCAAGTTGTGTGCTCTTGCCCTCACAAGTGGCAAACATAGTTTGTAGATAAGCTCTCTCAATCATAAAGGTATGCTCTTGCCGAATGGCAAACATAATTTGTAAATAAGTTCTTTCAATCATAAAGTTATGTTCTTGCCTTCACAAGTGGCGAACATCGTTTACAAATAAGTTCTCTCAATCATAAAGGTAGAGAAGGGTAGAACATTCCAAATTTTTTAGGGTGTGGAAAAGAACATACTTTTGTTGCAGGCAATTAGCTTGGAAAAAGTGTCATTATTGGATTTGTGTATGTATGAGTGGTGTTAAGGGGTAGAAATCTTTAAACTAATTAGTGTCATAGGCATCTTAGTAATTAGTAGTTAGTAGTGGTAGATTTATTGTCCGTCACCAAAGGGGTGAAGCTAGTGGGATTAAGTAATTCATGTTAGTGAGTGGTTAGGTGTAATCCACCCAATCACATATGGGATTTTAAAAAAGGGATTAGCATAAAGACCTTATTTTCATGGGGTGTGGCTTTGTGAAGAAGGAAGATTAGAGGAGGATTTAGATTTCTATAGCATTCAATAAGTTTGTAATTTGGAGTTGGAGTGGAGAACTCTTTCTTGGAGAGGTGTGTGGTGTAACACTAGAGAGGAGGGAGTAATTTGGAAATGTATTTGTACTTGTGTATTATTTCAATGGAAAATGGTTGAACCTTCATGTGTTTTGTTTGAGTTTATTCTATTAGAATATGAGGAAAGGTAGTATAATTTAAGCTTACATAACGTGTTATTACATTTTATATAGTAGTTTGACATTTCTTCTACAAAAAGTGATAAGTTTATATGCTAATTTTTAGTTTCTAAAATAGGAAGTCACTCTACCATAGGGTGGTAGCAATTAGTATATGGCAATAGGAAGAAAGAACACTTGGAAGTTGAAGTCTTCAAGGTACATGAGACTATTATAGATGGTAAGTAGAAGTCAAAGGAGTTTGTAGTGGCTATAGATGGTAGGTAGCAAACAGGAGGCTTTCCAAGGGACTATAGACAATAGGCAATGCCCTTAGAAGGTTTGCAATTGTGGGGAAGGTTGGATAGTAGTCATGGAAGGCCTATAAACCCATTGGATGCCATTATGATGAATTGAAAGTATTATAGAGTCATGGAAGGTAGTTATTACCCATTCTTCATATTCAACATGCCTATTGTTTATACTTTCTTTTACATTATTGGAATAGTTTATAGCCAAGACAGTAGGTCTATCCTTAGATGACAAACCTTATTTTCTTCTTTTTCTCTTTGCACTACTACTTACATAGTTATAGTTGTAGTAAAGTAAACAAATGAAAGTAGTTCTTTTTGGGAATAAGAAAGAGTTGACATGTTCTATTTGGGAGTAAGAAAAAGTTGACCTTGTTCCCTTAATGTTACCTTCCTAGGGACAATAATGTTTAAAGGTTGTAATTTCACCCTTTTACATTTGGCAACCATCATGTGGATTGTATTTGGGATATTCTTTCAAGAATGGGACTAAGGTTAATAATCTTTACTTTGGATAAATGAAGTTTAATTTGAATGGTCAAGTGAGTAATGAAAAACAAATTTCAAAACCTAGTTATTGAAGGTAAACAAAGGCTTTATTGTCTTTACTAGTTAATGATAGCATGCCACAATCCTAAAGAAAGGATAGTCTATAAACAAGATTGAGAGTGGGATTAAGAAGAAGGTATCTATGGGAAACAAAAATTGGAGTACAAAGTGGAAGGTACTACTACCCAAGAAAGACAAAAAAAAGACTTAAGACTTAATGCTCAACTAGACACCATAAGATAAACATTAATTTGAAATACTTCATTATTACCACATAAGTTCAATAATAAGGAGGGTAGTTATTGTGAACCAACCACTAGAAGAACAATTATGTCATACTTTCACGAAGATTTTTTTAAAAATTTTAATCATGAACTAACAATAACAAATGGATTTATTTTTTAAATGGAACAAATTCTGGAAGAAAAGTTAGGAGCATTGAGTGCTAACTATTTAGAGATAGCAGAGGAGATGCTACCATCTAGGATGGTAATCATGGGCACTTCCACTTCTGATGTCAAAATGGAAAAACCCATGGAAGACCAAGAGGTAAATTTTGCCTATTGGTATCATTCACAGTGGAGGGATGTTAGATTTTGAACATGCAGTTCTAAAATAACATCTTTCAAGTCGGAAAACAAACAAAAACAACAACAGGGGAAGGTAAAATGGATTTTACCCTCAAAAAGACTTGTTACCTAGCTATTCTCAAGGGCATGGCATAGATGGTAGCAGAGAAAAAATAGACCAACATTCTAAAATTTCAAGATGAAGATACAAGAAAAGAAACAATACAATCACAAGGAGGTAGCCATGGAAAGTTACAAGGTGAATTTCAAAGGGCATCTCGTAATTTACACTTCATGAAATCACCTACTACAATGACTACCATGGGCATCACATTTGTAATTACCTTTGAGGTGGAGGTGGTAGAATTAGATTTAAAATGAAAAGAAATAGGCCATGAGGAGGTTTGAAAAACTCAAACGATCGTTTAAGGGCACGAATTCAAAAGTGGGAAAACTACTTTCCCTTGGACCATTAGATGTGGGTATAGCCATTGCTTACCCTTGCAGAAAAAGACCCAACAATTCTCACATGTTCCAACCTTTTCAACTTGTGGGTAATGTTTGGATTAGAATAAGGGGGGGACAATAACTACTACCCAATAGCAAAGGGAGAGTATATGGACATATACCCACCATCATGGTGCAAATTGTATGGGGAGGTAGGGCATTAACTAATAGGATGTCACTACCATCCTTCAATTTTAAATGATAGAGGAGTACATAACTAAAAACATCATACTAGTGATTTTGAAAAGGACATGGATATGAACCATATTCGAATGAAAAAGAAAAAGGACAAGACGATAGTGCGGGGTTGCGACTAAGGCAAGGGGATGGAAAGGTGTGGGCCAAAAGTGCAACCCGGGAATCACATTCACACTCCTAGGAGTGCAAGGGAATGTGAGGGAATGAGCCCACACACTCCCAAATGAACTTTCACTTTGGGAATTATAGCCCCTATGGAGTTTCAAATTTTTAAAGAGTGATTAAAGGGGTCACAATTCATTTGATTGAAGACTTATTTCTACCATTGGAAAGCTTTTAAGATGTAGATATTTAAAAAGGGCTTGCATGATCCCTTTGAGTATTTACAACATAAGTTATGGCCAAAAAAACGGCCAAGAATCAAAATGTCAATTTCATTCCGGACCACTAAAAGTTGGGAATCGCCATGAATTACATGCGTGCAAGAGGTATGCCACATATCGTTGGAAAACTATTGACAAGGGCTACAAATTTTCTTTAAAATTCACCTCAATCGAAGGTCTTCATTAGAAGTTTTGGGTGTCCAAAGTGGTCAAAGTTCCAATTTTGAGAATTTCAAGACTTCCAACTTGGGAGTCTTGGGAAAAATGACATTTGGGTGTAGCCCCCATGGCCAATCATAGAAAGTATTATCAAGGGGAAGGTGGTGGCTTGCCCCAAGCCCAGGCCGTGGTGAGTATTGTGAATTCGCATATGTCCAGGGTTCATCCGTGCACCAAAAGTGTTCCAACTATGCACTAACCAACTTGTTGTTTGGTTTGTGTAGATTTATAGGAATAATTGACCTGCTTGTCGCTTGTCTTAATCTTCATCTCAAAGCCCCATCATGCCCCTCTTACTTTATAAATGTTACGAATTAAGGAACGTGCCCCAATTCCTTTTTTTGTTATTTTCATTTTGGGACTTGCCTTTGAATCTTTTTAGGAGTTTGGGGGTGCATCATTTGCAATAAGGAAGGCCAACCAGTTAGATCGAAAGCCAACTTTGATGAAGGAAATGCTAATAAGGAAGTTAAGAACCACTAATAACATAATGGTAGGGCCAAAAGGAAAGGTAACATTAGGAAAGATAATGGTGGGGGAGGTAGTAACAACCTTTAAACCCCAAAAATGAAGCCATTGTGGAAGATGAAAAGCTAGTTCAAAATCAAAGATGATTTTAGATGGGCCATGATGGTAGGACTAAGGGGGGTTATGGAGGTTACATTGGGGGTCCATAAGGTAGATTTCATTTATGTTTTTTTTTTTAGGAACTATAAATGTAAATGAAATAAATATCAAGGTTATGGTACATGGGTAGAAGGTAAAGATCACACATGAGGTGATTTTTGAAATACTTCAACTCCCTATAAAGGTTTGGACATAGAATGGTCAAATCCCACACAACCAGGGATAACAAAAAAAATGTAAAAAATTGGTGGATGAGATGATACAACTAGGGAAGGAGGGCTAATCCATCATTAAGATGAATGGACAATATGTCCAAATTGTATGATTATATTATAGAGGGTACAATTGAAGAACTATCAGACCTACTATAGCAAGATGGTAGCCTTGTTCATTGTGGAGGCAATGAACAATGAAGAGGTGAATTAAACAAGAATGTTGTTTCACGGCTTGAAGCCATATATGGAAAAAAGGTTGCTAAGAAGTAATAAGCCACCCGTCCTATACGTTGCCCAAGTGGTGGACATGTTGCTATGGAAATGGTTCCTAATTGAGGGACACCAATCCATAGGTTGGTATATGGAGGTAGGATGTGAAGAAGATGAAAAAAAAGGACTTTAACTAGTTATAGGTAACCCCCATTGTTTTAAAACCCCCTAATGAGGTTATTATTGTGAAGAATGAAATTACAACCCCTAATCATTATCATCCTCTAGGAGGTAAGACCAAGGGAACAAGGTCAATATATTATTACACAACAAAAAAGAATTTTTTTTTCAGTAGTTTACTTTACTACAATTATTCAAGTAGTGAGTATGAAGTCGTACAAAGCATAATATGGGAAATAAGGGTTTGTTATCCAAGAATAGACCTACCTTCCACTATGTGGTTTAATCCAAGGGGTAGGGGGAAAAAAATAAAGAAATGCCACATGAAAAAATGATCAAAACCTAATAATAGTTATTCACCTTAACCCTATAATACTTTCAAATGCCTTTAATGTTGCCTAATGATGTTTGTAGGTTGTTAACCACTATTGTCCCTCCTTTCACACACCTTTAAATATTTGGTTGGCTCTTCTTATCGATTGTAGCACCTTGGGAAATCCCCCTTCTACCTCCCTACTATCTACATCCAACTACTTCCTCTTTTAACCTATGCTCACTACCTGTAATAGTACATTTTAATTTGCAAGTGACTACTTTGATGGTTTTTTCCTCCTTGATGTACCCCATCCAAAACTAGCTACTACCTTTTTATGGCAACCAATCATTTAGTACTCTAAAGGCTACCCAGAGGTATGCTTCATTACTTTCTATCATAAAAGATATGCAAAAATACTAGATCATAGGAGCACTCTACTTGTACAATATCAACTACTCTACCATCCATATTTTTTAATAGGATTGAAATGCAACACAAGATATTCAAGTCCTTCAACCTTCTTCCATTAAAATCACACATTAAGTACATACATCTTTCTCCATTATCCTTTCATTCTACCAAAGTCTCAAATGCCACAAAATTCCCCCAACCCTTCCTTTAATCCCCTTTTTCCATACATCACACAAGGCCCACATTGACCCCTAGAAAATAAGGCCCTTATCCTAATCCCTTTTTAAAAATCTCCTAGATGATTAGGTGGATTACCCCCAACCATTCATTAATCCAAGTTATTTAATCCCACTAGCTTCATCCCTTAGGTAAAGGACAATAAGTTTACCATTAATAACTATTAATTACTAAGAGGCCTATGGAACTAATTAGCTTCAAGATTTCTACCCATTAACAATTATGTTTGTCAATAATAGCCTATGGTCTTTGCACATCCCTTTATCTAATACGAGGGAAGCAAGGTACTTGCTTACTGAGGGGGTGGTAAAGAAGAAGGCAAAGAAAGATTAAGTAGCTTATTAAACCACTTCTAAGATAATACCTTCTATTGTAGGCAAGTAGTAGGTAACCAAGGTATCATCCCAAGTCCCAAGATAACAATGCATGGCAAGAGGGTGCAACCTAAAAAACAAGTGCCTTCCCCCCTAAAAATACCAGCAAATGGGATATTTCTTCCAATAAACATTAAACATTTGCAAACTCCACCCATTAGATCACCTATTATAATTAGAACGAATGTTTTTGATGTGGAGAGTGATTCAAATGATGGGTGCCTTCTTGAGAGTCTAATGGAGGGTAATGGGACATCTAAAGTACCATCACCCTCACCCACAATGGGAGGAATGGTTCACCCTATTGAGTAACCACCATGGTAGGGTTTACACAAACTAACCCTAATGAAATTCAATTAGAGGATGTTTTAAAGGATGAAGGGATGGGCATGTAATTAGTGTGGAAAGAAACCACTATGGCCCCCCATGAGGTAATGGAAAAAGGGGCTATTATGGCCCCACAGGAGAAGAGGAAGAACCTAAGATGGCCTAACCCATTATGCAAAGATAAGGAGAGCGTGTAGAGCATCATGCTAATGGTACTACCCTTTTTGCCATACCTAAGGAATAGATGGAAGAAGCACCACTAAAATAACAACATATTGCTTTTATTGCCCATCTTGCAGAGAGTGGACCAAGACAATCCTTTGGCAGGAAGGCAATAAGCCAACAAATGTGGTCCCTCCTAGGATCACCTAAAGTCAATAAACAATGAAGGTAGGGGAAGAATCTACATTAATAGGGAAGCTCAGGAGTTGAAGGAGTAGGAGGTACAAAGAACATTCCCCTACCCTCTTTTAATAATTTGTTCACACCACATACTACTGGGTGAGGATGAACACCTTATTGTTAATGGGCAAGTAATACCAGTGATTAGATCAAGTGGCAATAAAAGGAGATCCATAATAGAAGCCATTTTCAACCTTAGGACTTCAATGAAGGTAGTGGAACAAAAGGCCAGTAGGTTTGGAGGCAGTAATGGAGTAGATGGAAATGTTGGACAAAGAGATGGTAGCTACCATCAAGGGGCAACAATAGGCGGAGAAAATTGCCCAACTACACTTGGAGAAGGTAGTTGAGTTAGAAAATCATCTTTATGAGGAGAAGGAGAAGAATGATGACCTCAATTGTTGACTAGATTAAGCAAAGGACACATATACCCAATTGAAGTAGAAGCGCAAGGAGGTAATGTTGGTGGAGGCTCAAATGGACAAACTAACAATGGACAGTAAAGACCTTTGGGAGGTAATTGACATCTAGATTGAGGAAGGCCTCAAGAGAAATTATAATATAACCACCCTAGAGGAACATTTCAAGATGGAAACGGTAGACAAGGAGAAGCTATTGGATAGGCTAGGTGAATTGAGTGATGAGGTATTTACCTTGATGCATTAACATGGTATTTAAAGGGTGGAACAAGATCACAAGGATGATGTTGTGCAATGATAATTACAATTGTCATAGGAGACGAAAGCCAACTTGTAGACCCAAACAAACCTATTCACATGATCAATAATGCTCGAACTATAAGATTAATTACTACAATGGAAGTGCCGAACTTTGAAGGTGGTTATGGCAAATGCCAGGTTGGCTAGATACAATTTTTTTTTAGGGACCATACCTTCTTGAAGTTGGAAGCAATGACCTAGTGACAAAAGATAAAAAAAGGGAGGCTAGGTGGAATGAGCTCAAGGGGAGCTTAACACCATTTTGGATGTTGCCCGCCTCCTCATGTTGGTAAACAAGGCAGCTTACCATCGACAACTAATGACATACAAGAGAGTTTTCTTTGATTTCAAGGTTGACAATGTCCCACCTAGCACATTTAGTAGCTCTAACGGTAGCTACACATAAGGTATTCCCCAACATGAATTTACCTTCTAGACACTAAGGGCAATTATAGGCTTAGATGAAAACTACAAGACCCTTGAAGGCACAATTATTATCTCTTCCTCCAAGATGGTAGGCGATATAACATCTTCAGAATTTCAACCCACATAGTAAAAAATACATGGACATTTTCCAAGGTAGAAAAGGGATAATGTTAAAGGGTAAAAATCTTTAGACTAGTTAGTCCCATGGGCATCCTAATTACTAGTGGTGGACTTATTGTCCCTTACCAAAGGGGTGAAGTTAGTGGGATTAATTAATTCATGTTAGTGAGTGGTCAAGTGTAATCCACCTAATCACCTTTGGGATTTATAGGAAGGGATTACGATAAAAATCCTATTTTCATGGGGTCAATGTGAGCTTTGTGTGACTTTGTGGAGAAGGAAGATTAGAGGAAGATTTGGGTATTTTTATGGCATTCGATAAATTTGTAGTTGGAGTTGGAATGGAGAATTCTCTTTTGGAAAGGTGTGTGGTGTAACATTAGAGAGGAGGGAGTAGTTTGGAGATGTATTTGTACTTGTGTGTTATTTCAATAGAAAATAATTGAATAACCTTCATGTGTTTTGGATGAATTTATTTTATTAGAATATGAGGAAAGGTAGTATAGTTTAAACATACATAATGTGTTATTACATTTTGTATAGTAGCTATACATTTCTTTCACAAAAAGTGGTAAGAATATATGTAAATTTTTTATTTTTGGACTAGGAAGTCACTTGTTGTCACATGGAGGTAGCAGTTAATATATGGTAGTAGGAAGAGAAAACTCTTGGAAGAACTAAAATTTGCAGAGTATATGAAACTGCTATAGATGGTAAGCAATAGCCAAGGGAATTTATAGTGGTTACAAATGGTAGGTAGTGAAAAAGAGGCTTTCCAGGGGACTACAAATAGTAGGTAGTGCCCTTAGAGTGTCTATAGGTGTGGGGAAGGTTGGAAAAGAATTATTGAAGGCCTACAAACCCATTGGATCTTGTTTTGATGCATTGAAGGTATTATAGAGACCTAAAGGGTAATTATTGCGCAATTCTTCATATTTGACCTATCTGTTGTCTATATTTTCCTCTTCTTACATTATTGGAATAATTTATAACTAGGACGATAGGTTTACCCCTAGATGACAAACCCTACCTTCTTCTTTTTCTTTTTGTGAATTCTTAACTACTACTTGAGTAGTTGTAGTAGAATAAGCAAGTGAGAATAGTTATTTTTGGGAGTAAGGAATTGATCTTGTTTCCTTGGCATTACCTTCTTGGGGATGGTAATGTTCGGGGGTTGTAATTTCACCCCTTTACAAGTGGCATGAAAGTATAAATGATTGAGATTTCAATTGAGGAATGACAGGAACACCAAAACGACTTCTATGTGTGACAAGAATAAGAACAAATAACATTTTGCTTGAGTAGTGACAAGAGTGAGAATGATCACAATTGACAATTTTTTTGAGTGCGTGTGAAGACAACCATTGAAGCCCCCATCTATTATAATAGAGGTGCACGCCTTGCTAGAAAATTTTAGTTTATAGTTGTACACAAGTTAAGTGTTTCTATATTATGGCTATATTTTTTAAGGTGAGGTTTGACCCCCAACCAAAGATGTGGTCCTTGTAACCTAAACAAAACAAGAAAATGATATGTTTTATGATTGTTTCATCAAGGACCTTATGTTTTGGCAAGCCTTTTTCTATAATTTGTAGTCATTATGTTGTTGGATGGTTTGTGAGATTGTTCCTAAACCCTAATAGGCCATGATTCAATTAAATCATGGCACAACTAAAGCAAATGGGTATGAAATTGACATCCAATTTTTTTCATTTGGTCTATAATTTGATTGGAGAGTCCTTGATGATCATATTAGGGTATGAAATTGACCTTCAATTGCTTCAAGTAGTTTTGCAACTCAATTGGATAGTCCAACATGATGGTATTAAAGTATGTGGGTTTCAAATTGATTTCAAAAAAATTGATTTGGTCTATAGAGTTCAATTGGACAATTTTTGGTGGTCCCATTTGGATTTATGGGTACAAAATTGACACACACTTATTCCAAATGGCTCCACAATTTTAAAATTCAATGAATGTAATTGTTTTGGAAATACAAAAATAGTTTTGGTGACACAATTTTGGTTGTTTGATTACCTGGGGAACACTAGTAAAAAAAAGTTAAAAATACATGAGTAAAAATATAGGGTGTAATATATTGGTTGTTGGGTTAAATTATTAGTTAAAAAATAGGGTACATTTTATTCAAATAATCAATTTAATTATAAGATAGGGTATGCAATAATTTGAAATAATGGATTATAATTAATACAGGGTGGCTTTAATATGAATATATTAACTAATTAACTAACAATAAGGTGATAAAAAATAGGTTGGAAAATTATTTAATACCCCTTTAAAAATGGTCATTTGACACATGTAGATCCCAAACTTTACACTAAATGTCCCCCCTAGGTTTTTTTAGGTCTAAGTGTGAATGTTATGTGTGTGGGTTTTTAAAACAATGGAAAGCTTTCTAAAGGTAGGTGAGTTCATGGCAAATATCTAACAATCTAAGTTTATCATCTCGCATAAGGGAAAATAAAATTGCAAAAAAAAAAAAAGTTTAGCAAATTATGGAGTATTTACAACTCAAAACATTAGTAGATTTGTACAACATATATTTTACCATTTATAACTTTGACAAGAAACATGCAACCCATCTTAATCCAACTATAGTTTTGAAGTCTATTTACCAAGATTACCAAAATGCTTACTCTATTTCAAAAGGAGATTTCAAGAAGGACAACCTACATGAGATCAATAAGAAATCGAAGATGGACAATTCAAATAAAAGGATATAGAAAAGGCATTTTTACATTGTGATGAAGTATTGAAACACCTAAAAACCATAGATGGACACATTGCAAAAAATGTATTAACGAGATAATAAACTTTAATTGATGGCATCCCAATGTCCATTCCATCTCTTAAGTCTACGTCTCTTAACTCTTTTGATTCAAATGTACTTACCATTCATGCAACCATGTCCAATCCTAATCATATGCATGCATATGTACCTAGGTGTTCCACTTGAAAATGTGAGTAAGGGTGAAATGTAGATTGTGCAATCCAAGAGCATGGCAAGTAGGGGGAACCACTTTTCTTCCACCTTAAGTGTCCATGATGCTTTCTTCTATTTAAAAAATTTAACATTAATTGTGAGAGGAAAAAAAATTAAAATAGACAATTTGAAGATAGTTACGAGACTATGAATAATATTAAAGGAGGAGTTTAGGACCAAGGTTATGACAATTTTGGACATGTAATTAAAAGCCCCCTACCCATCCTTCTCCAACTATGTCAAAATTGTGTTCTCCAATGACATCATATGTGAGGTCCATGAATTTCAAGTGTAGGAGGTTAGTGAGTAGAATTGTGGTTTGGAATAAATGTGTACATTTTGGTATTGTGGAATCAAATCTCTTCATGAATCATCTCCACTTCCTAAGCCCATAAATTCCTCATTCTACTTGCACTCTAAACTCCACATGCATTTTGTTGTTGATGGTTCAAATTACGCAATGGTTTACATTTGGAGGTGATTTTTGTTTCCCCATTTTTCACATAATAAACATTTCTTCCCCATTTACCTTGGATCTTCCAAAAGGTATTACAAAGTAACCATCTTTGAAAGTAAAACACCAACACTAGTCTTGGTAGACATTTGGTGGGGGATGTTAACATCATAGTAGGACCCAAGGTAGCCCATTTATATGTAGATGAGTAGGCCATGATGATCTAAAATGATATTCACCACATGTATATATTTTTGGCCATTAAGCCATGTTTAGTGTGCCTTTTCCTTCCATGGTTTCCAAATTTCGACCATTGTCCCATTTATAACCAATGCATCCTGGCAATTTTCAACAATTGCTTAGTCAATACCACTTTCTCTTGAGGTGTGGGCCAAGAAAATTTCATTTGCAAGGGCATGATTAATGCATGATGCCATGAACAAATCCTCATCACATAATGAAGATTTTGACTAATTTCACATCATAGCATTGAACTTGATGGCACTATCATATTTTAGAAACAATATGAATAACCATGACTTGAACATCTTCATCTTAAAAATATATCCATATCATAAAAACTAGGCCCCAAAACCTTAACCATAACCCTTAAAATTAGATCTTATATTTTGACAAAAGGATTCACGTTTAGACTTAATCCGGGAGGCAATCATAAGCATTACCTAGGATGCCAACTTTTCAAACTTTGTCAAAGTGAAGTTGGTAAGGTTCTTGAATAATTTGTATGGATGGTTCACATTGTGGCCAACATGTTTCATACCCCTATAGCCAAATCAATGGATTACCTAGCCCCCTTTTTTTTATTCATTGGCATTGAAAAGGTCTTTGGAATTGCAAGAAACAAAAGCACATTGGAAAAACATTATGACTTCTCTTCATCACGTATGAGGAACTTTAATCATCACTATTGGAAGAAGAACCAATGTTAGAGCTTCAAGAACACACCTTGTGTGCTCAAATAAAAATGAATGGAGAAAATGTTTGAACTTAAGAACTCCACCTTATATAGTCCCCATGAGCTTCTATGTCATGTAGATCCAAATATTTTCCTTCTTGCATAACTTACACTTAAATTGACACCTTTGGGGTTGAATTTTTATTTACCCACCTTATTACACCCAAACACAAACCTCAAAACACATTTTCTAAGAACACATTCATCCTTATCACTTTTCTTGACCACAACCTTGAAAATTACCCTAAGCCTTAAAAACCAAAACCCTAAAAACACAAAAATCCAAACTATGTAAACCCAAACCTTACATCCTAAAAGCTAAACCCCAAAAAAATAGAACTCCAAACCCACAAACACAAACCTTAAACCCAACAATTGAAATTTGAAAACCCATAGCTTATAGCCTATAGCTTCCATAGCCCCTATATAACCCCCAATAACCCTTACATAGTCATCATAGCCCCATGGCCATGTAGCTTATAACCCTACAACTTTACAAGTTAAAAGTTTATGTAACATAGACTAGAGGTAGGCAGTCAGTAGTTAATTTATTTTTTTTGTTGTTCTACCTTTTTTGGGGATCATGTGCTAAGTTTTTGAATCTAGTCTTTTATTTTGAAAATTCTAAGGATCACAACCAAGTGACCACAAGAAGACAAATAAGGTGTGATGGTGTGCCCAACAAGGCATCACTCTAATAACTTAGTTGAAGTTCATCCATAATTAAGTCATAACAAGCATCCAATGGATGGTGCAATGAAGGGTGTTAGTTTGGCCAAACCAAGAACCCTATGTTCTTATGGTTAGGAAAAGGAGATAGACTAGTAGATATATAGGCAAGTCGACATGACAAAAAAATATGTGTAAACAAGTTGATATGATAAAGTAGGCAATTTGGTATGATAGAATAGGCAAATTGTTATGACAAAGTAGGCAAGTCGATATAGTAGCATATTGTTATGATAGCAAAGTATAGTCAACTTGTGGCAAGTTGATTTGCTAGATAGTTAGGCAATTATAACCATTTTGCAAGGAGTATAAAAGACATTTTGACTGACTTTAGGGGGGTTATGAGGATCATTACCTATATGTTTCAGCTGATTTATTAGGGAGATATAGCAAGTATAGGAGAGGTGAGAGGAAGAAAAGGGGAAAGACGTAAAGCTTCATGATTCTATGAAATGGAAAAGATGTTCTTTCTTCAATTTTGTTGTGATTATTAGCATTGTATGTGGATTCTATTGAATTAATCTCCAAAGAAAAGGGGACAAACATTGTAAAGCTTCGTGATTCTATGAAATGGAAAAGATGTTCTTTCTTCAATTTTGTTGTGATTAGTATTGTATGTGGATTCTATTGAATTAATCTCCAAAGTTGGAATGTATTGAATGTTGTCCTAGTTAGTTTGTTTTCATGATATTCATTCTAATGGAGTAGGACAAGGACCCAGTAGTGATATACATGATTAATTCATTCATCAATAATAAGAACTAATACTTGTAAAATTATATCACTAACACTTATGTAATGGTTAGGTGGAATTAAGGCAGTCCATGACTTGTGACATACTTTGGATCATGTCGAGTATGTAAGCAATATGTCCCAAGTGATATACTTGTTGTCTGATTTTGGTGTAGTATGAGCAATTTGTTGGAAGAGACTGAATTGGTGTAAAATTTGAGCATAAAATTTTGGCTCCAACTTGACCAAATGTGAGTGACATTTGGAACAGTAATTTGTGCATATGATGGTTGAGCATGTTCCATAGAACCACACACGTCTAGGTGAGAAGTTCTAGATCCAGTAAGGGAAGTTTTTAGTTTCAAGTTTGAATGGGCTATAAAGGGCACAGTCATTACACAATCAGCTGCGTGTTTTCAGAATGATTCATAAGATAATAGTACATATGTATATACCTGCCTTCAGATTTCAGCCACAAATGCTCAATCGTAGCTGTGATGACCTGCTTGTTACTTGAATGATTCATAACCTGATAGTATGTAGACCTTCACATTTCATCAGTTACAAATGTTCTTTTATCATAGCTCTTGTGCCGTCCTACTTTAAGATTGTATAACTAATTCAGTGATTTAAGTGTTTGTTAGTCTACTACCTTAACATGGGTGGCATAGGATTCAGCACTGGTTTGCATGTTCAGTGAACACCTGGACCCCAAAAATGGCTCGTGTATCAAAATTGGAGATCTGGATATGCAGGGACTGAGGACAAGTAGGTTTGAGAGGTCAAATCTGCAAAACTATGCAAAGCTTCTGTTGCAAAACCAATAAAAGCAGTGACTAGTAGAAGCCTTATGAAGAATTTGAATTAGAGGAAATGTGTTCTCAGATGCTTACCAACAGCAACCAAAACCATACCGAGTACAGATCCAACTTGTGCTGACAGCAACCAAACTGCATCACATGGGGAAAAACAACCTGCACACAAACTTGGTTAGTGCTTTTCCAGTTACCCAGTTTTCTCGCAACTGTAAGCATCAACAAACTGCCTTATCAGAACAGATCTTAGACCTCTCATAGGAATATTGACTACTACTTTGACACACCTAGACAATGAGACTAATCAGTGACCACTTCTGGAAAATTTCTCCACTCTTTTCAACTGGGAAGACTTTTGAGCAGACTTCAAGAGTGAGGCTCATGAGGAGTTCAATTGAAAGATTACTGACCATTTTCAGTTCAATATGCAATCATTTTAATTCAAGAGTGCTAGTTCCCCCACCCCCAAACCCCTTTAGAGGGTGATCTTAAGTCTGTAGGTTTACATTAAACTATGCTTCGATACAAAGGCTGCAAATTGACCTGATTGGGTGTCTGTCTACTCCTGCATGTGAAACATATACAAAGGAACTAAATCACCATGGGAGAGAAGAAGAATGCCCAGACGCAACTACTGTGGGTTTATTTCTGGTTGATGGGTACTGAGTTTCTCACGATACTCCACCAACTCTTTTGCAACTGCCACTTTGTTATACCGTTGTGCCTGCCAGTACAGTAGGAACATTTCATATTCAGGCTCATGTTATGCACATTTGAAACCCTGAATCCAAAAGTTGACTACCTAAATGTACAGCTGCTTTCCAGCACATGCATGTCCATTGACTACATCTACTAAACTTCACATGGTCTGCAATGTAACTGAAACAGCTGCATCCATTTCTTCATGTTACAAACAGAAAAGTTCTCAACACCCAGATTTCAATTACTTCTGCAAATCTACAGTTATATTTCAAGATATCTGTCATGCAAAAAATTACAAAAAAGATATTTTTGCACCTGAATAATAAGCTGCTCCAAAAAATTGCTTTTGTCAACTGGAAAATCTGGCACTGATAGAAGCTCAAACAACTGGAGCGATTGAAAACAGCAAAGTTAACACCATTATAATCATCCACAAAAAGCAGGAAAATGGATACCTTGTACACTGCCATTCAAGGCATGGAGGTCTGAGATTGATCTGTTGTCAACTCAAATCTAGGATTGCCAATAATGACAAGTGGGTTACAAGATTTACTGCAAGATCCAGTGTTCAGATAGAGAACAAACAACCAAAGCCAGACTGGTTTGCATGAGGTCAGGGAAGAAGTACCTTCTTTGTATTTGACGGCTTTGAATATTTGAGAGCTTTGATCACAGAGAGAAGGAATGCAACAACTTGAGATTGTTCTTGATGAGACCCTAAAGGTGTCACCACTAGAATTCGGCGTTGTTGGCCACTGTGTTCCACTATCATTGTGTTCTCAATATTATTGGTAGGAACTGCCTCAGTTGCTTCTTCGACAGTGTTGTTGACAGTTATGATTCCTTTCTCTGATAAGTCATTTGGTCTTTCTGCACCCAGTCCAGACTTCAAATACTTTGGATCAGATTTCTCCTCCACACTTTCAGTGCCCTTTACAAAGCTTCTTTGGTCCCCAAGTTTGTGGTCGGTCAGAGGTGGAAGTAGAGTGTCAGGAGATTTGCCATCTGTTGTGGTTCCAATGTCAAGACCTGGTTTTGGAGGAGAGGTGACTTCGGTTGAGGAAACTTCCACTGTTGAGTCTGAGGCAGAGGAGGACAGAGAAGTGACAGAGGCAGCAGAGTCCAAAGGTAACCGGCGTCGCCGCTTGCGGCCACGTAACAAAGGACTAGTCCCTTCAAGCCAGGCTTCATCCGCACTTCCATCACTCTTTTCCTGCCTATATGGGTTGCCAAACATAGTGCGTTGCTGCTTGCTTCTGTCTGGCTCTTCAGCCTACAAAAAAAGTTTTGCAACTCACATCATAAGCTAAGATGCCTACGACCCTGCAGTTAGAGAAAACAGCAAGGAACCCTGCCCTAAACCAATTGAGTTACACTAGCTTAATACTAGATCCTTCTTCTACATGCAAGTTTTTCTTATAAAGAAGCCACAGGAGAAGAAATAACTCACAAAAGGATTGCGAGGGGGCTGTTGTTTTAGAAGTGCCTCATTGAAATCACCCATCTGCTCCAGAAATCAGAATTTGTCACGAAAAAAAACCAAAACATTCCATAGAAAGTCTATGTGATTGCATGGTGGAAGATTACACTTGAGTGGTAAGTAAAATTTGGATCCAGCAAGTGCCTGAAAACTGTTAGAAATAATCAGAGCCAAACAAATATGCCTTCCCACAACTCCAAGCACTGTCAATACACTACTATTTCATTGCAATTCTTGAAACATAAAGACAGTGAAAGATAACATGTATTGAGTAGGTGCCTTCTCAATTGGGAGTGAATGTCGGGCTTCTTCTTCTTCCTTGGCTGCCAGGCGAGCAGCAAGGTTGCTGATGCTGGAATTCAAAGTTTTGCCACCCACTCGATCACTTCTCTGGTTCTGATGTCGTGCATCTGCTGCCAAGGCAACTCGTATGGGTAGATATTGTAGCTGTCTGTATCCACCAATAGAGAGAATACCACATCATCTCAGACAGAGAGAGATCTGTAAAGTAACAGAAGGAAAACCAATTGATAATCTCCAAGCTGAAAGTCAGAAAGCAATTTTCCACAATCAAAAGAAATCCCTTCCTTTGTCCAATTCAAATCCAAAATGGCAAGCAAGTTAGGAAGAGAAGAAAACCTGAGCAATTGGTCACGGGGAACATCAAATGGATTTTTGAACAGAAGTACATCCTTCATGATACCACCACTGAGAGAGGGAGTTGCTGCAACTTCAGGTCCCATCATACCAAGACTAGGAGGAGCAAAGGGAGCAGCAGCAGCTGCATTGGGAGGGGGTGCATGAGGTGGTGATGGGCCTGAAGGCAAAAGCATCTCCCACCCCATTTTGCGGCTTGTGGCTTGCTCACTATGACCAATTCCCCGTGGCTGGAATGAAACATTTCCTGTTGTTTTGAACCCGGGAGGTGCTTCAGTGCTTGTGGGACCAAGCTGTGGAAGAGTCCTTCCAGATGACCTATGGGCATTCCCGCTTATTCCTAAAGACTGCTGTTCAGTCTGCATACACATACATATACGTCATCTTAATATGAACCCACCTGCAGCCATGGAAACTCCAGCTAACAACATATCCTCCAACACAAGTCCTTCAAGGTGGGTGCATTTGGTTCCAACACCAAGATGGTGATTATCAGTAACGGGTACTTTGATAGACTCTCATAAAATGAAGGAGCGGTGTCTGAATCAAAGCAGCTGGAGTCATAACCTTCTGAAACAGTTGCAAAGGACAATGCCTGAACAAAAAGATTGGAATGCATCCACAAACATTGTGTATTATATGGACATCCAAACAAGAGGTAGGGGGAGCTTTCATACCATGATACGGGACATGTCCGCATCAAAAATTACTCTTGCTTCTGCCTTCAGTTTCTTCAATTGAGTGCCCACAAAACCTGCAAGCAAGGAATTTTCCATGGAATCTGGAACCACATGGGCATTCAATCCCCAGCGCTTAAGGGCTTGGCGCAACGGTAGCACATAGTATGCAGGGATATTGTTACAATACCGTTCCACATCTTGACGCCACTGCAGCGGTGGTGCCATTTTTGCAGCACCAGGCATCTTCACTAATTGATCAAGAAGATGCCATAACACCTTTTTGTCCTCCCCACAACAGTAACAAATATGAGACATTGTCACCAGCATTCCAACATTATAATCTCCATATCTAACCCCATACATCTGGAATTTTGCCAAGAAGTAAATCCATCCTACAATGAGCACTACCAAGGTATGTTACTCACTGGGTAATTGTAGGGGAGGACAAAAAGTGTAAGATTGCTCCCACCACGGTTGAGTCGTAAAAATCTGTCAAAGTCACAGTTACAAACCAAGTTTTTGTCTGATCTGATTCCTGTGCAGGTCTGGAATGAAAACCATAATGGAATATTGAAAAAGAAAAAAAGTATTCACCCAAATGGATCACCATAGTTGTGATTGGGGCCTTTGCTATTCCTGATGTAGACTTGCCAGCATGCACCCGTCACTGCTTTGAGAAGAAAGCCTGTGATGGGGTTAGATTCAATCTGTTACATGCAAAACATATGTGTTCAGGCATCACTCCAAATCAATGTGAATCACTGGGATCATTCATAAACAATTTCAATATGAAGCAACTCCACTCTCAATACCTCATATTTGTCAAAGACAAAGTTTGAGGGGATATAGGGGTCTGCATCCATGGGCTTGTATGCAATCACAGGGTGTGCTTCTCTCGGATGAACACCCAGGTGTGATGGGTCTGGCCAATAGGCTTCAGGTATAGGCCAGTGGCCTTGACCCTGAGCCTGACCTCCCCGGACCAATAGCATTTTACGCTGGCATGCTAGATGCACCTGGTCACACACAACGCATTTTCTCAAAAGCTTGTGTGAACTAACAAATCCTTCACTCTTCAGACTCTGAACCTGCAGCTGCCCCCCCCCCACATCCTTCACTGTTCACCTAATCTTTCTAACTTGACCTTCAAGCCCTTGTAGAATCTCAAAAGACATCTTACTCAACTTCATGTCAATGCCAGAACAATAGAAACCAAAGACTTTATCTCTCTAACACCACAGACCCACTGAAAAGGGTGAAGCCAGATTTGATTCTCAAGGGTCACTGTTCTTGGAATGTTGAAGAATGTGGGGATCTAGTCTCAAACTATCTCTGAAGACCTGAAATGTATTGACAATAAAATCAGCTTCCAACTTTCCAAATACCCTATGCCAGGAAGTGTAAGAGTGGTCATAATTGTGTAAAGGATAAAGATAAGAAACTCACCTGTGGAGGGAGGGCAGAACCTTGCTGAGACATGTGATCAAATGAAACAATTACACATGGTGGCAATCGCGAAGCAGTGACTTCTATATGCTGCATCAGAATCTTCAAGTTTGTTGCCACAAAACATTTCCCTCTGTACCCAAGAAAGGTCATGATGTTGGGGCTACCACTGAAGAGCATGAGTGTGAAATTACGCAACAAACTGAGCAATCTAGCTCCAGAAAATATTCCAATGGTATCAAGTATTTTTAGACTAATCCTGTTGGATTCAGATCTCTTAAATTCACCTTTGAACACACTGGGAATGATAAAGTGAGGCCTGCTTTGAACAAAAGCCAATGAAAGCTTCAGACAAGGAACTCACCCTGTGGATTCACAAAAATGTGAAATGTTGGCATCCATCGCAACTGCTGACTGGGCACCAGAAATGGGGGCATTTTGAGGAATTGGTCCACTCCTTTCCAGAACTGCTGTACTAACGGATGGTATCCTGTTACAACAAATGACTCTCTACAGTTACCGGTCAAGACAAGGATTTAACATCATATTGCGAACACTTGGGGAGGAGTCAATATGTAGATCGCTATAAAGTGAGTAGGCACAGACAGAAGTATGGAATTACCTGAGGACGGTTGCAAATACTCTCTGATCCCATCGGTACAATTGCACTGCCAAGTCAGCACCCAATGGAGCAGGTCCATTGAGTTGTAGGCTTTGACTTACCCCAGCCTATTATGCAGCACACAACACTCTCATATCAAAATAGAAACTTAACACACGAAACACAATGATATTAATTCTCACAAACATAAGGATTTTCCCATTTAACATTGGATTGGTGCATGGGAAGTGACAAACCAGAGAAGTCAGCTCAGTGCCATCTGTAACCAAGAGAATTGTGGTCAAATCATTCACACATGGGTTACGGCCTTGACCTGTAACATAGAACACAATCAGATCCTCTTCCTTTCCTATCATTATCTTGTCCTCAGTGATGAAAGGTCAGTATGCAATGTGGCCAACTGCGAGCAACTCTACTGAGTCACTCAAGGGTTAAAAAAAGAGCCTGTAAAAACAAAGGCACGAAAGGTAGTGGTAGTGAGATTACCATATCGGTCAATATCATGGGCTAACCGCTGAACATGAAGGAAGGAAAAAATGCGCTGAAGTGCTCCACCAATGTTGGTCAAGTCACGTGCCTGTACACTCTTGAGAGCGCGCATAAAATGTGTAAATGGATATTTATCCACCACCTGCCGAAAACATCCACACAATTAGACAAATACATAAACCACCAAACTGTAAGATTCTTCTTGAGCAGTTTGAAACCAAAATGTGTATAGGCAACAGAATTCAAACCTTGATGCAGTCAGAGGCGTCATCACAAGTGACAAGCATGTACCTGCAATCTCACATTTTCTGTGTCAACAACATGCTCATTCTTTCAGCCAGACCCAGACTCTCTCTACATCTCTGTCCTTCTGTAAACTTCAGTTTTCACTTCTTGCTACATCTTCATGGACCTCAGAGGTGGACAACCCCATGCTTTTCATTCATTGTGCACCTTCACTCCTTGCCTGTGGATGTCAATATCTATGTACATTATCAGTGAAGAAAGGAGATTGAACCACCAACCTGTCAAGCCGAGATGCTGCATCCCGTGACCGCACCTGCAAGGAGAGTTGCCCACCAAGAGAAGTGTGTAAGAAACTTGGTAATGAAATGATGCAATTTTGAAATCCAAAAGAGAAACCATAAAGATCCAGCAAAAGCCCAACAACATCAGCTTGAAGTGTAGACCTATCTTTCACCTTGAAAATCTAGATACAGGAATGCTTGCTTATTCTACAGAGCAAAATTCATTTCCTGTAAATTGAATTCTGTGTCTTGAAACACAGAACCTTTGCCTTCACCTTGCCCATCCAGATATGGTAATGCTTGAAGAGAAATTTCAAAGCATAATTCCAGCAGAGCACATTTCTGTGTCATCTGGGAAATGTAGAGCTTGCTTTCACCTTGCAATCCAGATATGGAAAGTGTGCAATTTTATGAAGCTTGGTAATAGAAGAAGGAATTATTTTGACCTTATGGAAGTGTTCAACAGCGCTCTTTGCACAATCAAGGAGGGAGAGGCCATTGGCACATTGCTGGTTCATAGAACCACTGGTATCTAGCAAAAAGACCACCAACATCTTCTTGGCTTCATTCTTGTAACAAAAACCCCAAGCCTAGTGGTGCCTGCATTCTCCAAGCTTTGGAGGAATGCACCTGGAAGATTGATAACTTCCACAAAAGCAACAACAACAACTCACTTCACAAAAATTCCAAACAGGAGGAGGCACCCTTTTGCTACTGATCTCTCACAGAAAAACCCTAAACCCTAAACTTCTACAAGGGCCTCCTCATGCATTCGATGTTGCAATTTCCTACTACGATTCGTGCTTCTGGATGTTGCAATTTCCTAGTACAATCTGTGACCTCTATCGCTTCTGGAACTTCTCTCCTAGGTAACATCCAACAAATAGTACATGCTCCGGATTTGCAAACGAAAAAAATCATTCTGCGAATTGACCTGATTATGCTACTTCCAAATCGATCAACCCTGCATTCGCTGTGCATTCATTCATTCATTCACCCATGGGAGGCAACAACACTAAACCCTAAACCCTTCCCTGCTAGCATTGGATGTAAACCCTAAATCCACGGCTGGATTTCTGTCTTTCTCTCGCGTGCTCAGTTTCGCTCGCCATCATAACATCTTCTTCTTCTTCTGCTTCTTCTTCAACAATCACCCTGAGAATTTTCCCCTGCGAAACAAACCTCGTCCCCAAACTTCACAACAACAGAAATCTGCCTTCAACTCGAAAAACCCCGCCGCTGGTGCCAGCCACGAGCTGCGGAAAATCACAGCACAGTCAAGAACAAAACCTTGGACATCGTCATCGTCATCATCAGCATTGCGCAACCATTCCAACGACAAATCCAAAACAGAAAAAGAGGGGGGAAAGAAAACGAAATGCCAAAGAAAAAAAAAAAAAAAAAAAAAAAAAAAACCAAAAAAAAACCACCCCCACAACCCACACATCATCCAACCAGACAACACAAAAAAAAAGAGAACACCCAACCAACCAA
>Ga0116227_10003076_pt1 | contig 37402 bp, 38 predicted proteins | sample S1TSphgellanicum_FD_89693 | JGI IMG/M metagenome (GOLD analysis project Ga0116227, IMG submission 89693) | Host-associated microbial communities from peat moss isolated from Minnesota, USA - S1T2_Fb - Sphagnum magellanicum MG | ecosystem: Host-associated > Plants > Peat moss > Unclassified...
CGGTCTGGGGCACCAGGGCCACGATGTCGAACCTATCCTGCCGTTCCAGGAGCTGGCGCAGCCCCTCCTGCCCCATATTACCGGATGCGCCGGTGAGGAAGACGGTTCGCTTCGTCATCTATTCTCCCCCGCCCGGTAGAGCAGTTTGTTTGCCATCCGGCGGAACCGTTTCAATGCAGCACTGACCCGCCATCGACTGCGATGGTCTGCCCGTTGATCCACTCGCCATCTGCGGAGGCCAATAGTGCGACCATTGCCGCAATATCCTCGGGCCTGCCATGCCGCTCGGAGCGGCTTTGCAGCAGCACGCTTTCCAACCAGTCCAGCGGTATATTCGGCCGGTTTTCCTCGGTGACGATGAAGCCTGGCATTATGCCATTGGCCCGTATGTTAGAGACTCCCCATCGCGACGCAACATGCCGCACCAGCGCGTTGATCCCTGCCTTGCTCATGGCATAGCAGGGCCGCTGCGGTTCGCCGACAATGGCGGCAGTCGAGGAAGTATAGATCATCGCGCCGCCGCCCCGGCGCAACAGTTTTGGGATAGCATGACGCGTCAGCCGCAGCATGCCTTTAAGATTTACGTCGATTGTGCGGTCGAACACCTCATCGCTGACCTGCACCGCATCGCTGTCGGCATTGATCACACCCAAATCTGCAAAATTCGCATTGACTGCGTCTAGCCCGCCGTATTCATTCACCGCGCGTTTCACCAGGGCGGCGGCAGAGTCGTCATCAGTGGCGTCGAAACGTTGCACGCAAGCCACGCCGCCGGCCTTGCGGATTTCCCCGCACACCGTCTCGAGCCGGTCCGCCTCACGCTCCGGCGCTGCGACCACAACCGCTGCGCCTTCCGCGCCTAGCCGAAGGGCAGTCACGCGGCCGATACCCGTGCTGGCGCCGGCGACGATCGCAACCTTACCCTCCAGCCGCCTGCATTGGTATGGCATATCCTGTATCCTTTCTTGCGAGACACCGCACAATCTGCCATAGATCGTAGCCAATCAAGAGCCACGGAGCGGAATTGCGTAGAAATGTGTACAAAATAGGACGCATTTATCTTGTATTCAAACTTGCCACAGATTAAAGCCGGTGCGCAGCGAACAGTGCCAAAAACCCGGACGTCGGGAGCGCTGACGCCCCTAGCAGCGCCCGCTGAAGTGATCGAAGCTACTCAAAACCGGCAAACGGAGTTGAAATGTCCAAGGATTTCGAAGTTTTTTCCGGTGGGGTCGCCGTTATCACGGGCGCCGGCTCAGGCATCGGCGCAGGTTTGGCCCGCCGCGCCTCCGAACTCGGCATGACGGTCGTGGTGGCGGATATTTCCCGACCCGGTGCAGAACAGGTGGCGGCCGAGATCAGGGCCGCTGGCGGTAAAGCCGAAGCGGTCGTCGTGGATGTCTCACAACCGGAGGCGCTTGATCATTTTGCAGCGCTGGTGAATGAACGTTTCGGAGATGTGCGGCTGCTGATCAATAATGCCGGCATCGAGACCATCGGCTACGCCTGGGAGATTCCGGCGGCACGTTGGGAGGCGACACTTAACATCAATATCCACGGCGTCGTTCATGGCGTGCGGGCCTTCGTGCCCTACATGCTTAAGTCTGGCAAAGAAGCCTGGATCGGCAACCTTTCGTCGATCGGTGGCTTCTCCGTTATGCCGACGCAAACCGCCTATGTGGTTACCAAGCACGCGGTGCAGGCTTTCAGCGAATGTCTGTATCTGGAAATGGAGATGACGAAAGCGCCGATCCATGTCAGCTCCATCATTCCAGGCATGATCAAAACAGGCATTTTCGACGCCGCCGCCGGGGCAGGCGAGCCGGAGGGGGCTACGCGCCACCGCACGGTGATGCGCGAGCTTATGGCTGCGCATGGCATGGAGCTCGCCGATGGGGCCAAGATAATTCTGGAGAAAATCGCTGCAGGCGAGTTCTGGGTTTCATCGCAGCCGGAAATGACCGAGCAGGTCACCGCCGGGCGCATCGAGTTCATGCGAACCCAGGCGGCGCCGACCCTTGCCCCCCAGGCCAAACAACTGCTCGGCATATGATCGCCCCGCAATGCGGCCGATACGGGTGCTAGCCAACAGAACAATTCAACGATGGCAGATAGAATGAGCGAGCGGAAGGTCGATAGCACACGCTTCCGGGAAGCTATGTCGCGGCTTGGCGCCGGACTGAATATTATAACCTCGCGCGGGCCTGACGGGGACGTCGGCGTTACTGTGTCAGCCGTATGTTCGGTGACGGATCACCCGCCTACAATTCTCGTGTGCATCAACCGATGCGAGTAGACAATATGATATTTTCAAAAATGCCGGCATCATCTGTACAAATATCCTCTCCCCGGAACACGGGGGAGCTTTCTCCAATCTTCGCAGGCCGGTACAACCTAAAAATGCCGGAACGCTTCGCCTTAGCCAAGTGGCTGCGCCTTGTCACCGGCGCCCCCCGTGCTGGAATCAGCCGCGGCCAGCCTAGATTGCATCATCAGCAAATTAGTCGATGTCGGTACCCACACGGTGTTATTTTGCGCAGCACAGGCGATCCGTCTTGGCAGCTCCAGCGCCTGCCTGGTGTATCATGACCGCGCATACCACCAGATCGCCATGAATCCAGGCTAAGCAAAGCAGGAAGGCCGGTTACCTGCCTCGCTTTAAGGCCAGCGCTTCCCCAGGACGTCTCGAAGCGCGAACGCTTGAATTCAGAATGGACCAAAAAGTAGAAACAGGACTACGTTCGCACCGGCGTGCTCCCCCTTCCGCGGAAAACGCTGCCGATATTATGGCAAGTGCAGCTTAGTCCAGCCGTCTTTGCTCAGCCTATGACGAAAGGCAGCTGGCGCTATCCCTGTCGACCGCCGAAAAGCGCGCGCAAAGCTGCTGGAATGTGAAAACCCGCAGGCAAAACTGATGCTCTGGATCGGCAGGTCGTTCGTGACGAGCATCTCCTTGGCCCGTTCGATCTGGAAGCTTTCGATATATTGGGCAATCGTACTGCCGGTCAGGCTTCGGAACTGACGGTGCAGGTGGCGCGGGCTGATACCGCAGAGCCTGGCCAGCTCGCTAGCGGTTGGCCATGCGCGCTCGGCCGTCAGCCGCTCGCGGATGCGGCGGTATTGCCAGGCCGCCAGCCTACCGGTGCGTTGCGTTTGCGATTGCCGCTCGAAGAGCCGGCGCAGTTCGATCGTCACCAAATTGAGGATCGCATCAAGCGCTTCAAGCGACTGATCGACCCCATTGGTCAGCTCGCGATAGGCCAACCGCATGAGCCACCGAAGGCTATCGCTTTTGATGTCCAGCAGGGATTGCAGAACGCTTAATGACGGCGCTTCCATCGGCGGCAGGATGGAGTTTGCCGTATCGGACGAGAAGACAAAGCGCACCACCCGGATTTGCCCGCCTTCTCCCCTGCCATGCACGGCCACGCCCGGATAGCGTATGAACATGGTGCCCATGAAGCAGCGATTGCCCGGCGCGATCGCCGGAAATTCCGCCGAAGCATCCGTTGCATAAGGTGCCACTGACATCTCCAGCATCAATTCCGACTCCGTTTTCAGAAAATCGATGATGTCCGGCCAGCGCCACTCGGCAAGCTCGATGCGGCCATGTTTGAGAACGACCTCGTGAAGAAAGGTGGGCGTGAAATTCATGTCAGATGCCCGGTATTCGGTGGCGCAGTCGGCTTATAATGTCAACTTCGGCTCCTGGTCTTCATCAGGCCAACCGCCGATGATCCTTCAAATCAGTCTAACTAGGTCCAGGAGTTATTTATGAAAGTGCATGTGAAACTGGCCGTGTGCCAAGGGCATGCCCGTTGCGAAGACCTGTGCCCCGAGGTGTTCTCGACAGACGCAATAGAGGGAAAATGCGTGATCGAACAGCCCGAATTCCCGCCTAAGCTCGAAGAAAAGGTGCGGCTGGCCGTACGCAACTGCCCTGAGGGCGCACTGCGGATTTCAGGGGGAATGACATCATGACACTGCAATTTCATCCAGAACCACCCGACCACGTTCCTGCAGATCTCACGGTCGACTTCGATTTTTTCCACATCCCCGAAGGGGTCGCTGATCCGACCGAGATCTGGCATGACCTGGTGCGGCGCAACGTCCCGCGCATCTTCTACACACCGCGCAATGGCGGGCATTGGGTATTTCTGAACTATAACGATATTGCCGAGGGCTATCGCAATCACGAGACGTTCTCGACACATCAGGCGCCGATTCCGCCGATCGCGCCATTCCCGGTTTTGCAGCCGAACGGCGTCGATCCGCCTGAGCATAACATATTCCGCCTGCTGCTGGCCCCGATGTTCACGCCGCGGGCGATACGCCAATTGAGCGAAGGATTGCAGCATCGCGCCGAGGGGCTGATCGAAGGCTTTGCACTGCGCGGTGAATGCGATTTTATCGCCGATTACGCCGAAAAGTTTCCAACCGGCACATTTCTTGATCTGTTTGGACTGCCCGAGGCGCAGCTGCCGGAGTTTCTACGCATCGCGAATGTATTTTTCCGCAGCACTGATCCGGTGGTGCGGGCCGCGAATTTAAACGAGATTTTTACTATTCTGGAGGAATTATTCCGGGAGAAGGACCGCAACCCCGGCAACGACATGGCCTCTAAAATCCTGGCGGCAAAGGATGCGAACGGGCATCGCCATGCCTGGCATGATATCCTGAATTGCGGATTCCTGCTATTTGTCGCCGGCCTCGATACCGTCACGAATACGATGGCCTATGTCTGGCGATATCTTGCAACAACACCGGCTGCGCGCGCGCATTTTCGCGAACGGTTGGATGATCCGGCTGCGTTTCTGCTAGCCATCGAAGAGCTGATGCGGATCAATGCGGTATCGAACATATACCGGCGGGTCAAGCATGACTGCGAATTCAGGGGTGTGCGGTTGAAGAAGAACGATCGCGTGGTCCTGCCCAACACCGTTGCCAACCGCGATGCCAAGGTGTTCGAACGGCCCGGCGACATCGACCTCGATCGGAAGATAAACAACCATCTGACCTTCGGGGTCGGGCCGCATCGTTGCATCGGATCGCATCTCGCCAAGCGGGAAATTATGATCTCGCTGCTGGAATGGCTTCGGCATATCCCGGATTTCGAGCTCGCGCCGGAGCAAGAAGCCTCCGCGGCATTCGGTGGACCGGTCATGGGTTTTGAGTCCTTGAAACTCGTTTGGCCGGCCAAGCGCTAGATCGGCGTTGAGCCGTGGCGACACCACAACAACCGCACCTAACCGAACGCCAGACAAATCCCAGGCGAGGACAGCGCAACCCATGAACGGCCAGCAAATCTACGACTATATCATCGTCGGCGGAGGCTCCGCCGGCTGCGTGCTGGCTAACCGTCTTTCCGCCGATCCATCCTGCCGCGTGCTGCTGCTGGAGGCCGGCGGCGAAGGTCGCTCGATCTTTATCCGGGCCCCAGGCGGTTTGTTGCCCATATTGCATCGCGGCTGGTTCAGCTGGCTGCACCCCAGCACGCCGCAAACGCATGCCAATAACCGCATCACCTACCTCCCGCGTGGCAAGGTGCTTGGCGGCTCGTCCTCGATCAACGGCATGGTGTACGATCGTGGTACACGTGCCGACTACGATGGCTGGCGGCAACTCGGCAATGAAGGCTGGTCTTATGACGACGTGCTGCCGTATTTCAAAAAACTCGAGCATTACGGCCGCGGTGCGGATGCGTTCCACGGCACCGAAGGACCGGTGCGTATCAGCCGCCCCGGCATCTCCCACCCGCTCGCTCGCGCCTTTCTGGAATCCGCCAAGGCTGCCGGATTGGCGTATAACGAGGACATGAACGGCGCCAGACGTGAGGGCGTGGGACCGACGGATGTGACTGCTACCGGCGGCCGCCGCTACAGTTCCGCCTATAGCTACCTCGCCCCCGTGCGGAAGCGCGCCAATCTGATGGTCATTACCGGCGCGCATACCACCCGCATCCTGTTCGAGGGCAAGCGTGCCGTTGCGGTAGAATTCCTCAAGGACGGGCGGAAAACAGAGGCACAGAGCAAGCAGGAGGTTATCCTTTGCGCCGGCGCCATTCATTCGCCACATATTCTCATGCTATCGGGCGTCGGCGAGCCGGCACAGCTGCAGGCGCAGGGAATCGGGGTTGTGCACAATCTCCCAGGCGTTGGGCAGAACTACCGCGACCATGTGGCGGTTGCGGTTAAGCATCGATCCCGCAAACCCGTCTCGCTGTATAATTTCTTCAACCCGCTTGTCGCCGCCAGGGAATCGGCAAAATTCCTGGTCCTGCGGCGCGGCATGCTGGCGCAGCCGGCGATGCAGGCCGTGGCCTATCTGCGCGTGCTGCCAGGCTCCGAAAATCCGGACATCAAAATCCATTTTGCCATGGCGCTGTACGAGGCGATGGGCCGCAAGCTGAATATGCAGCACGGCTTTTTTGCGCATGTCGATCTGCTACGGCCGGAAAGCGTCGGGCAAATCCGGCTTGTCTCGCCTGATCCGCTGGTACTGCCGGCGATCGACCCCAATATTCTCGCAACCGCAAATGATATGGCGATGGGGCGCGCCGCGTTGCGCGCGGTGCGGAACATCTTCGCGCAGGCGCCATTCGACGAACTACGCGGCGAGGAACTCGCCCCTGGGCCGAAGGTGCAGACCGATGCCGAATTGGACGAATATCTGCGCGCCTCCGCTGCGCCGGACATTCACACCACCGGAACCTGTCGCATGGGCCACGACAAGCTGGCCGTGGTGGACCCGCAGTTGCGAGTCCATGGACTGCAAGGCTTGCGCGTCGTCGATGCTTCCGTGATGCCGCTTGTGCCTGGCGGCAACACCAATGTGCCCGTGATGATGGTCGCGGAAAAGGCGGCGGACATGATCCTGGCGCGATTGGCATCGTGACACCGGCGGCAAGCCTGATGGTCTGCGGCTGGACCATCGCTGGCGATGTTTGTCCCGGCACGGCGAACCATGTCAGCCCGTTCCCGTTGGCGGACCGAATCAAGGCGGCCGCGCAGGCCGGCTATACTGGTATCGGGCTGTGGCATGGCGATCTGGCGGGGCTGCAGCTGCCGGATATTGCGGCCTGCCTGCAGGCTCATGGCATGACTACGATAGAGGTTGAGCATCTGGGCGACTGGTTTGCCAGCGGCGCCGCGCGTGCGGCATCCGACACCGTCCGTGCCGAGCTATTCGCCGCAGCCGCAGCCTTGGGGGCGCGACAGATCAAGGTTGTGCCGCCTTTCGGCAATAGCGGGTACGGCATGGCGCATCTCGCGGCCGAATTTGCGGCACTCTGCCAACAGGCGGCAACGCAAAACCTGATGGTGGCGTTGGAAATGATTCCTTTTTCCGATATCCCCACGCTGGAGGCGGCCTTGGACCTGGTGCACCTGGCTGCTTGCCCCAATGGCGGGCTGCTCATGGATGTCTGGCATTTCCACCGCTCCCGCGGCAGGTTGGAGGCGCTGGCGCGCGTACCGCGCGGCTTTCTGCTGGCAGCGGAACTTTGCGATGCCGAAGCTGCGCCGCAAGGCAGCCTGTTCGAAGACAGCATGCATTGCCGCAGGTTCTGCGGGGATGGGGCGCTGGATATCAGGGGCTTCATCGCCGCGATGGACAAAGCCGGTTATGCCGGGCCGTACAGCGTGGAAATCCTCTCAGATGAACTGCGGCAAATGCCTTTGAAGAAGGCAGCGCAGCGTAGTTACGATACGGCACGAAAAATGTGGCAACAGCTGTAGGTCGCCCGTCCACAGAGGCTGGGCCGGCAGGTTCGGGCGGGCTCATCTCGCCCGACTGGCTTGATCAGGGCCTCGCCCACCGATACCTGCTTCCGCTCGAGTCCGGCAGTCTCCTTGCGATCGAGCACAAGCAGTTCGACCGTGCCATGCAAGCGCCCTGAACGGCTCGAAACGATACCCACCCGTATCGCCTATGCTCGCGCCTGGAAGTTTTGAGCAACATTTTGATTTCGCGCGACCAAAGCCGCCTTTCCTGCTGCCGTACGCAATATCAAATGCTGTTATTCGTAGGATGATTATAATATCTCTTTTGATTTCGTTAATTTGGTTTATTGACTGCATGGTTCTGCGTAGTATTTACGTGTAGCGTAAATTGATATGCACGGGCACGAAACGCAGCTGGAGGACCAGATGGAGCCGTTTCTAAAGATCGAACAGGACGGCGCGATCGTTACCGCGACGCTCAACCGCCCGGAGCAGCGAAACACGCTCACTGAATCCTCCTACATGCGCGAATTCGTTGATCTTTGCGCCGCTCTGACCCGGAACCCGCAGATCAAAGTGCTGGTGCTGACTGGCGCGGGTTCGGCGTTCTGTGCCGGCGGGAATGTGAAAGACATGCGCGACCGCACCGGCATTTTTGGTGGCTCCCCGGCAGAGCTCCGGGAGTCGTACCGCAGTGGCATCCAGACCATTCCTACCGCTTTATACAATCTCGATATTCCGATCATCGCCGCAATCAATGGGCCGGCCATCGGTGCCGGCCTTGATCTCAGCTGCATGGCAGACATCCGCATTGCCTCTACGACCGCAATCTTCGCGGAAAGTTTTGTCAAATTGGGTATCGTTCCGGGTGATGGGGGGGCGTGGTTGCTGCCGCGCGTCATCGGCATGCCGCGTGCCAGCATCATGGCGCTCACCGGCGATCCGATCGATGCCCCCAAAGCGTTGGAATGGGGCCTGATATCCGAGCTTACCGCGCCTGAGGCTTTGCAGGAGGCGGCGCGCAGTCTCGCCGAACGCATCGCGGCCAATCCATCGCCTGCCCTGCGCATGACCAAGCGGCTGCTGCGCGAAGGCCAGCATATGCGGTTGGATTCGCTTCTCGAACTCTCCGCCGCCTTCCAAAGTCTGGCGCATTACACCGCCGATCATCACGAGGCTGTGGCGGCCATGCTAGAGAAACGCAAACCCAACTACACAGACCGCTGAGGCCGAAGACCCCCTCACCTGCCCTGCACGGCAAGGCAGATACGCTATTTCGAAGTTTAACCCCGGACTTATGGTATTCCCCCGTGTTTGACACATTAAGACTCTCAGCCATCCCTGACGCAGACGAGGCGCTCCGCCCCCTCGTTCGCGAATTCGCGGCGCTAGCCCGCAAGTCTCGCCCCGCAGAGGAGCGCGTGCGCTCCTGGATCGGCTACGACGCCGAGCTCAGCCGCGCCCTTGGCCAGGCAGGTCTGCTAGGGCTAACTTTACCGAAGGAATACGGCGGCGGTGGCGGCGGTCCGTTCGCCCGCTTCGTGGTGGTGGAAGAGTTGCTGGCTGTGGGCGCGCCGGTAGCGGCGCACTGGATCGCGGACCGCCAGAGCGCGCCCTTGCTGCTGAACTACGGCACTGAGGCGCAGCGCAGGTTTTTCTTGCCTAAAATCGCCAAAGGCGAATTATTCTTCTGCATTGGCATGAGCGAACCGGGTTCTGGTTCGGACCTTGCCAGTGTCCGAAGCCGGGCCGAGCGAACGGAATCCGGCTGGCGCCTCAACGGGCAGAAAATCTGGACCACAACAGCTTTGCATGCCGATTATATGATTGCACTGGTGCGCACCTGTGGCAGCAGTTCCGATCGGCAGGCCGGTCTTTCCCAATTTCTAGTGCATCTTCGCGCACCGGGGGTCACGGTGCGGCCCATCATCGACCTCACCGGAACGGCTGAATTCGCTGAAATCTTCTTCGATAATGTGGAACTTGGCGAGGATGCGTTGGTTGGCCAGGAGGGCGGCGGCTGGAATCAGGTAACTGCGGAACTGGCATTCGAGCGCAGTGGGCCGGAGCGGATCTATTCCGCCGTGGTGCTTATCGACGAATGGATTGGACATCTGCGCACGCATGGCAGGCTGCAGGGTGCAGCGGCCGAGCTGGCCGGGCAGTTCACCGCCCAGCTAATGGTGCTGCGCAGCCTGTCAATGGCGGTAACCGCCCGGCTGGCAGCCGGGGAAAGCCCGGTAATAGAAGCGTCGCTCAGCAAGGATCTTGGGACGAGCTTTGAGCAGTCGATTCCGGCACTGATCGCCGATGATCTCGGGAGTCACCCGGACGAGGCAGTGAGTTCCGATTTCTACCGTACGCTGCAATTTGTTAGCCGCATCGCACCAAGTTATTCCCTGCGCGGCGGCACCCGTGAAATTCTGCGCGGCATCATCGCCCGCGGCTTAGGACTGCGCTGATATGGAAGAATTAGATCTGCTGCCTAGTTTCGAGCGACTGCTGGATGACGCCTGTCCTCTGGAGGTCGTACGTGCAGTGGAGGCAGGGGGGTCCGCTAACCGCCTTTGGGCGGCAGTGGAAGAGTCCGGCTTTCTGAATTTGCTGGTGCCGGAGGCAGCTGGCGGTGCCGGCGTGACTCTGAGCAACGCCGCACCGCTGATCGAGGCGCTGGGTGCCTGGCTTGTACCTGCGCCCGTGGCGCAGACCATGGCTGCGCGCGCATTGTTAGCCGCCGCCGGGCATAGCGCTCCGCCAGGTCCGATTTTGCTTGCTACTGCCGCTGCAAGGCAGACAGCGAATCTTCCTTTTGCCGAAGTCGCAGATCACGCGCTGATCGAGTTGGATGGAAAGGTGATCCTTCTCCGCTTGACGCCTGAAATGAGACGCCCGGCTGGGCTACATGCCAGCCGGACCGCCGCTTTGGTGTTTCCGGAAACGACAGCGCTGGCGACCCTTGACCTTTCTGCAGGTGCCCTGCGCGCGTTGGGTGCTGTGCTGCGCGCCGCTGAAATTGCCGGCATGTCGGCCAAGGCGCTGGACATCACCATTTCCTACGCCAATGAGCGTACGCAGTTCGGCAAACCCATCGGGAAGCAGCAGGCAGTGCAGCAGCAGCTGGCGGTGATGGCTGAGCAAACCGTGTTGGCGCGCATGGCTGGCCGGTTGGGCTGCGCCTCCGGGCTCCCGCCCGCGCAGGATGCCGCTGCCGCTGCGAAGCAAGCGGCCAGTGCCGCGGTGCCGCTGCTCACCAGCATTGCCCATGCCGTTCATGGCGCCATCGGCATCAGCGAGGAATACCAGCTGCAGCTTTACACGCGCCGCCTGTATGAATGGCGCTTGGCCGATGGCAGCGAAAGCTATTGGGCCGGGCTCCTTGGCGTCAGTCGCCTGCGAAGCGAGGCCGAAACCAGCATCGATTTCGTCCGCGCTGCCAGTCCGGTTTAGCGCATCATCGTTCAGCTGGCCGGAAGTCGTTTTTCTCTGCGTCAGAAAAGAGAACCGAAACCACTTCTTACGCAGCCCGTTATCATCTTGGAAAAATTGCCTTGTCCCAGCTTGAAAATGACGTGAAGTTGAAACAAAGCCACGTGGTCCGTGTTCCAAAGGCCGCCGAATTGGTATCGGGGGACCTGCGCAAGCGGATCGTCCGCGGTGAGGTGAAAGAGGGCTCTACGCTGCTCCCCGAAAGCGACATGATGGCGCGGTTTGGCGTCTCCCGCCCGACCTTGCGCGAGGCCATCCGCATTCTCGAATCCGAGGGCCTGATCACCGTAACCCGCGGTGCTCGGGGCGGCGCAATTGTGCGCCGCCCCAGCGTTTCCGTCGCAACCCGCTATGTCAGCCTTTTGCTGCAAGCCAGCGGCACCACGCTATCTGACATCTACCGTGTCCATGTGCTGGTGGAACCCGCCGCCGCCCGCGTGGTAGCGGAAAAATTCAGTAAGACCGCACCACCAATCTTACGCAAAAGCATCGCCGACGGGATCGATAAATTCGACAGTGACTTCGCCTACGGCACCGCGGCTGCGCGTTTCCGGAACAAACTTATCGAACTGGCGGACATCCCGCCGCTATCACTGTTGATGGGGATGCTGAACTCCATCTTCGCATCATATTGGGCCAGTGCTACCGTCGCCGCCGGCCGGCAGATCGACAACAGCCAAGCCAAGCGCCGTGGTCTCCGCTCGATGGAAAAGCTGATCACCCTGATCGAAAGCGGCGATGGTGAGGCGACCGAAGCCCATTGGCGGAAACACACTGAGTTCGTAAAGCGGGCAATGAGTAACTGGATGGGTGCTGCCACGGTCATTGACATCATGGACGAGCATTAAATTCCCCAGGCTCATCTCTTCCGAAACCCGGGCAATTTGGAAAATTTATAGCTATGCCGGAATGAAATGCACTATCCCACCATGCGCGCTAAGGTGCGTCTTCAATTGATCTAAGCAGAAGTCGCTCCGGCGTCGACGTGACGACCTAAACCGATCACCCCTAGGTCACCCTTGTGCATGAACCAGATAACGTCGCGTCGCACGATCAGCCAGACGCCATCGCGCTTCTGCCAGCCGTCGCGATATTCGCCGCTGGAATCGAAAAATCGATCGGATTGATCCCCCGCGCCTTGATGGCGCGCCTGTACATAAGCGCGCGTCGTCGCGACCTGGGCTTGCAGCTGAACATGGACGCTACCAAGAAGATGCTGGGTTGGTCCGCAAACATCAAGATATTTGCGAAATTGCAGGATTAGCGATGCAATACCTGCAAACTCGCCCTCACCATAATCGAAGCTGACATCCGCCGCGAAGATTTTCGACACGGCCGCCCAGTCACGTTCGTCCAGCGCCCGCGCGAAGCATGCGAGTTGGTTGGAGATCGCGTGGTATTCGTCCATTGCGGGTCAGACCACGACTGCCAGGGCGTGCAATTCGGCAGTAGATAATTTTAGCCGCGCCGCCTTGACGGTCTCCGCCAGCTGGTCCGCCTTAAAGGCCCCAATGATTGGAATGGTCTGAAGAGGCTGATTGGTTAAATAGGCAAGAACGATCTCGTTGATCGAAACACCATGCTGGGCGGCCAGTTTCTGCACCACGGTAAAACGGGTGCGGTTCGTGGGATTCAGAAACATCGCCTTAACGTCTTCGCGAATCCCATCCTCACCATCCACCATCTTGCTGAAAAAGCCACGGCTCTGGCCTGAATAGGGGATTACCGTCAGCCCGGAAGCGTGAAGCTCCCGCAGGCCATCGGCATAGTAGAAGCCATAACCCGCAGCTGCGGCGGCTTCGGGGTTGGGCACGGCCAGACCCCAGAATGGCTGAATCGCGGCAAAGCCCGGATGACCGACCGAGGCCGCATAGGCTTGCGCCTCACTGATGCGTCTCGGAGTCCAGTTGGAGGCGCCGAAATAGCGTATCCGTCCAGCTTTCTGCTCGCCGATGAGCGCATCGATAATCGGGCCGACCGCTGCCTGCGGATTATCGGTATGCAGCCAATAAAGGTCGATCCCCGCAACACCGAGATGCGAGAGGCTTTCGCCAATATCGATGGCGATGTCTTCCGGGGTCACGCGCGGGCGCCAGTCGCCCTTGCGCATGTCGAAAAACCCGCCCTTGGTGGCAATCACAAAGTCGGCACGGTTCTGGCCCTTGAGCCAAGCGCCGACCGCGCGTTCGGAAGCGCCGGCGGGCGCATCCGGAACCCAGTCCCCATAGGAGCGCGCGGTGTCGATGAAATTGCCGCCGAGGCTTGCGAACTGGTCTAGCAGAGCAGCGGAGGCGGCGGTGTCATAGACCGTACCAAGCATATTGGTGCCGTAACAGAGGGAACTGACGACGAGATCGGTATTGTGCAGTGCGAATTTCGGTAACATGCGAGACTTCTCCTAGGATCTAGCTTATCGAGCGGCGGCCCCAGACGCGGCGCACGCCATCGGCGGCGCGGCGCGCGCGCTCGGTAACAGGTACGCCTGCGCGCAGCGCATTGTTCTGGGGCAATTCTACACTAACCTTCACCGTCGGAGGGAGGGCAGCTGAAAAACCGGCTAGATCGAATACGCCGTCGCCCGGGAGGCGACGCTGCGAAGAGGCTTCAACGTCCAGCGCCTCCTGATCGCACACCATGGCACCGTCACAAAACTGCGCGTAGCCGATGAATGCCTCCGGCGCTTCCGCCAGTGCCTGCAGCGTTCCGCCCGAACGCATAAAATGCAGCAGATCCACATTCACTCCAACCCGATTTGGCTGGTTTAGGCGCGTCACAATATCGAGTGCCGCCGATAGGGAGGGACATTGCGACGGCGGGTAGAATTCTACGACGACATCGAGTCCGAATTCCTGCGCCAACCCGCAGAAGGCGGCGAAATTATCGAACCGGCGCGAAGCATCCCGATCATAGAGCAAAACATTCGCTGCCCCGGCTCCAAGCCATGCTGCCGTTTCCAGCTGCTCCCGGAAACGATCCACCTCGGTGCGGCCGGCCAACGTGAAAGGGTAGACGACATCCAGAGCGATACCCATCGCGTCCATGCGCGCCCTGGTCTCTCGAGCCTCTTCGGTAAAACCGTAAAGGGCGAACTGGGGCATAAGCGGCAGCACCTCCATTGGCTCCATGAACATGCATATGCCGGCACAGCCAAGGTTGCCCGCAAGGGTCACGAGCTGGGATGGCGTTGTATCGACAACCGTCAGATGGTCGAGGGCCAGGCGGTTTGGCGGGAGGTCATTGGGCGTCGGTAAATTGAGCAGCAAAACATTCCCCAATTATGTTTCCATCGCAATCCATTGCCAAAGACTACGCAAACTGTCAAGTAAACGTTGAAAGTGACTCGACAGTACGGACAATAGGCATCAACCGATTACGCGAAGCCAAAAAACGTCGCCCCTTTACGCGGGATGCAATTTTAGACAGCAAGGCATGGAAAGCGACCTATGGCATTGAACACTCTTCTCGAACCCAAGCAGGTCGACGTCGTCTATGAAACCAATACGCCGGTTCGTTACGAGATTGACGGGCCGATCGCCAACATCATCATGGATCGTCCGGCGTTCAATAATGCGCAGAACAGCCAGATGACTTACGGGCTGGACGCCGCATTCAAACAAGCGGTGGACGACGATGCGATCTCGGTGATTGTGCTGAAAGGGGCCGGCAAACATTTCTCCGCCGGGCATGACATCGGCACGCCGGGGCGGGATCTACACAAGGAATTCGATCGCAGATTGCTTTTGCCGGGCCACACCAACAAGCCTGGGGCAGAGTTGCTCTACGTGCGCGAACACGAAGTGTATATCGGCATGTGCCGCCGCTGGCGGGATATCCCCAAGCCCACCATCGCCGCAGTTCAAGGCGCCTGCGTGGCCGGCGGGCTTATGCTAGCCTGGGTCTGCGATTTCATCGTCGCAACCGAGGATGCGTTCTTCCAGGATCCAGTGAATCGTATGGGCATTCCCGGCGTGGAATATTTCGCGCATGGCTTCGAGCTGCCGCCGCGCGTTGCCAAGGAATTCATCATGCTCGGCGAACGCATGCCGGCGGCGCGCGCCTATAACTTCGGCATGGTCAACCGGCTTTCGACCCGGGAAAAACTCGACGAGGATGTGAAAGCCATGGCGCTGGAACTCGCTGGCAGGCCGCGTCTTGGCAACTGGCTCACGAAGCAGGCGCTCAACCACGTCGAGGATCTGCGCGGCAAACGCTCCGCAACCGATGCGCATTTTCACATGCACCATTTCGCGCACGCGCAAAGCGACCTTGTGTCCTCCAACAGCCTTGGCGGGATGGATGCGAAATCAATGGCAGCAGCCAACAAGAAGCAGGCCGCCAAGGAATGAGCGATGCGCTACGTACCGTTCTGACCGACCGGCTGGGCAGCCGATGGCCGATTATCCAGACCGCGATGGGCTGGGTGGCGGAACCGCCTTTGGTGATCGCCTCGTCGGAGGCTGGAGCATTCGGCTTCCTGGGCGCTGCCGTCATGACCGCCGATGAGACCCGCACCAAGATTCTCGCTGTGCGGCGGGGCACGGACAAACCCTTCGGTGTGAATTTCCACTCTTTCCAGGCCGGGGCGGCTGAGATCGTAGATCTCATCATTGCAAATAAAGAGCAGATACGCGCGGTCAGCTTCGGCCGTGGGCCGGATGCGAATATGATCAACCGGTTCAAACAGGCCGGCATTCTCTGCGTTCCCACAGTGGGTGCGGTGAAGCATGCCGTTACCATGCAGAAGCTCGGCGTGGACATGGTGAATGTGCAGGGTGGCGAGGGCGGCGGCCATACGGGGTCGGTGCCTACCACTGTATTGTTACCGCAGGTACTGGATTCCGTTAAAATCCCCGTCATCGCCAGCGGCGGCTTTGCGGATGGGCGCGGGCTGGCTGCGGCACTCGCCTATGGCGCCGTCGGCATCGCCATGGGCACAAGATTTCTGTTGACGCGGGAGAGCCCAGTGCCTGGCACCACCAAGGGCGCCTATTTGAAGGCTGGCACTGGTGATATAGCAGTAACAACCAGGCTGGATGGTATTCCGCAGCGCATGGTGCGCACCAGATTGCTTGATAAGATCGAAAGCTCTGGCCCGCTCGGCTTATGGCTGCGCGCCTTCGAGGCCGGAGCGCAGATGCGCAAGCAGACCGGGCAGAGCTGGTTCGGCATGCTGCAGGCGGCGCGCGGCATGATCTCGCATGGCGAAATGCCGTTGAAGCAAGCCATGATGGCCGCGACCATGCCGATGTTGATTCAGAAGGCGGTCGTGCACGGCGATCTGCAACATGGGGTCATGGCGACCGGCGTGGTCGGCGGAAGGATCGATGAAATCCCAACCTGCCGGGAACTGGTTGATCGAATCGTAGACGAAGCCCGTGCGCGGATTGCAGCACTTTGCAGTGCCGCTTGAGAGAGGAAGCAGAATTTGCCCATAACCTATAACCCCCATAACCGCATCGCGGAAATCGTTTTCGATCATCCGCCGGTCAACGCATTCGATACGACAGGTTGGGCGTCTCTGCCCGAGCTGATCCAGCGGGCTGGCGCCGACTACGGCATCCGCTGCCTGCTGATCCGCGCCGAGGGGCGCGGCTTCTGCGGCGGCGTCGATATCAAGGAAATGCAGGCGCACCCCGAACGCATCGCCAAACTTAATCGTGACAACTATCTTACATTCAAGGCAATTCGAGATTGTGCGGTGCCGGTGGTCGGCGCGTTGCATGGTTTCGTGATCGGCGGCGGCGTCAATATCGCTGGCGCGTGCGACGCGCTGATCGCCGCGGAAGGCGCCTTCTTCTCATTGCCTGAGATTGACCGCGGCGCGATGGGGGGTGCTGCCTTCATGTCGCGGATGCTGCCGGTGCAGAAAGTGCGGGCAAATTTCTTCACAGGCGGACGCATCCCCGTGGAGGATCTGTTCCGCCACGGTTCTGTAGAAAAAATTGTGCCCCTGACTGAACTTAAGAATGTGGCTTTCGATTTTTGCCAAATCATCGCAGCAAAAAGTCGCGCCGCCCTAGTTATTGCCAAACAGGCGCTGAATCTAATTGAACCGGCAAATCCGGCTGAACTCTACCGTATTGAGCAGGGATTTACGCTGGAGATGTACATGCACGAAGACAGCCAGAAAGCGCGTGACGCCTTTGTGCTGAACAACGGCCAAAGGGCGAAATTCTAAGCCACGCAAATTTGTGAAAGAGGAATTTATGGCTGAAGCTTATATCATCGAGGCGGTCCGTACGCCGATCGGCCGCAAGAAGGGCGCTCTGGCTGGGATGCACCCGGCGGATCTTGCGGCGCATCCCATCAGAGCATTGATCGCGCGTACGGGAGTCGACCCAGCCGCGGTTGAAGACGTCGTCTGGGGCTGTACAGAGACCATCGGCGGCCAAGCCGGAGATATCGGCCGCACCGCCTGGCTGGTTGCAGGCATGCCGGAGGAAGTTCCTGGCGTTACAGTCGACAGGCAATGCGGTTCCTCGCAGCAGGCCGTGCATTTTGCCGCGCAAGGCGTGATGAGCGGCACGCAGGACCTGGTAGTGGCCGGTGGCAGCCAGGCAATGAACCAGATCCCCATCATGGCGGCGATGGCCGCTGGCAAGCAATACGGCTTCGACAGCCCATTCCATACCTCACCCGGCTGGTTGTCTCGGTACGGTGATAAGGAAGTGGATCAAATCAAGTCCGCCGAAATGATCGCACAGAAGTGGAAAATCTCCCGCATTGAAATGGAAATTTTCGCACTGGCCTCGCATCGCCGGGCGCAGACTGCAATCGATAACGGCTGGTTCGAGAAGGAGATCGCGCCGGTCGGCGACTTCACTCAGGACGAGACGGTCCGGCCAAGCTCAACCCTGGAAGGATTGGCAGCGCTTAAGCCTATCCGTGAGAACGGCGTCGTGACGGCCGGCATCGCCAGTCAGAACTGCGACGCCGCGGCTGCCCTACTGATCGCTAGCGAACGCGCTGTGCGGGAACATGGACTGAAACCGCGCGCCCGCATCCACCACCTTTCCGTCCGCGCTGCTAACCCGGTCTGGATGCTCACCGGACCCATCCCCGCCACGCAATACGCGCTAAAAAAGGCTGGCATGAGGATCGAGGATATCGATCTGTTTGAGTGCAACGAGGCCTTCGCCTCGATCCCCATGGCGTGGATGCAGGAGCTTGGCATTCCCCATGAAAAGATGAACGTGCAGGGCGGCGCCATCGCGCTGGGCCATCCGATCGGTGCCACGGGCGCGCGTATCATGACCACGCTGCTCGGGGCGCTGGAGCGCAAGGGCTTGCGCTATGGACTGCAGACCATGTGTGAAGGTGGCGGTCAGGCAAATGTAACCATTATCGAACGCCTTTAAGCAGGCTTTAATGCTTATCCAGAACGCATGGCAAATGCAGTTCAATCCTGTTTCTACAGCTTTTGCCGGCAAGATGCGGAAGGCATGGACGCCCTGTCCGCCGACGACACCAGGACCCGCAAGAAACGACGCCCAACGCCGGCAAGCACGCGCCTTCGGCTGCAATGCCGTGGTACGAGCACAGTGCCTGTAGAGGTGAGCAACACGCTCTGCTTCAATGAAGCGGTAGAGATCAATGAAATGCTGGCTTTCTTCGGACCCCATTATGTGAGGCCGCGCGGCAGATTAGAGCAGATCGGCAAATCTTTCTACCACCGGGGCATTCGAGGAAAAATAAGGCCTTGAGAATGTTTGCCAGGCAGAAGTCCGGTGTTCCAGTTCTTTCCCAGCTGAGTGTCACGGCACAGGTCCTAGCGACGGTCTCTTTCAACTTCGCCGTCTACCTCCTGATAGGACTCCCTTTGGCGGTGGTTCCGGGGTTCGTGCATTTCACGCTCGGCTATAGCGTAAGCCTCGCCGGGCTCTTTATCAGCGCGCAATATCTTGCAGCTCTAATCTCCCGTCCGGCCGTCGGCAGGATTTCGGACGCCTGTGGCCCCAAATGGGTTGTGGCCGGAGGACTTGGTTGCGCCGCGATCGCAGGGCTATGCCTCGCCCTTACAACTGCTGCTACCTCACCAGCTTGGCAACTGCTTTGGCTGGGCCTTAGCCGGCTTTGGATCGGCGTTGCGGAGGGCTGCTCGGGAACTGGCTGCATCACCTGGGGCATTAGCACCGTCGGGGGCGCGCATACTGCAGAGGTCATTTCCTGGAACGGCGTTGCATCTTATGGCGGAATTGCGCTCGGCGCGCCCGCAGGCGTGATTCTTCAGCGTCTGGAAGGCCTTTCCGCGATTGGTCTTATGACCGTTGCCCTTTCCCTCACCGCGCTCGTGCTTTGCAGTTTGAAGGCAAACACTCTCCCGGTGGTTGGTCAACGTGTCGCAATCGGCCGGGTCTTCTGGCGCGTCTTTCCTTATGGACTTGCTCTGGCACTTGGCTCGATCGGCTTCGGGACGATCATCGCCTTCATCACCCTACTCTATGCAGGCCGTGGCTGGAGCGGCGCGGCCTACGCACTAACCGCGTTCGGCGTTGCGTTCGTCGCCATGCGGATATTTTTTGCCAGCGCAATCCAACGCTTCGGCGGCTTTCCCACCTCTATCGTGTCGATGCTCATCGAATGCGCCGGCTTATTCCTGCTCTGGCTGGCTCCTGCTCAATGGGTAGCAGTACTTGGCACCGCGCTGAGCGGCTTCGGACTGTCACTGGTGTTTCCAGCCCTAGCAGTGGAAGCCTTGAAAACCGTACCCGTCGCTAGCCGCGGCGCTGCGGTCGGGGCTTATACGATGTTCCTAGACGTATCTTTGGGGGCCACGGGGCCGCTGGCCGGGCTGGTCATCGCGCAATTCGGATACGCTTCTGCATTCCTTCTCGCCGCCATCGCCGCAGCAGCCGCCATACTCCTATGCCTGCGGCTCAGAGCGTTAGTTACATGATCGGCATGAATGCTTGGCGGTATGATCAAACTAGGCACAAGTTACCGTGACGGCAAAGCAATGTTGCGATCGCCTCGTTGATTAGGCCATCGACCAAATACGCGCCGCCCTGAACCGCGACAGCGATCGGGGCGCATGCGCATAGTCGACACCAGTGATGAGCGCGAACGCCACAGTGACGCTGTTTTTAATCCCAACGGTTTCAGCGTTCCTCATTTCTAGCAAATGTCAGGAAAGGATCGCTCCCGATGATCGGCGTTGCACCGCCAGCACAATGAACCCAACGCTGGCGCCTGGATAGGCAACGCCAATCACGGTAATGGCGAAGAGTATGCCGCCTTTAGCCGCCAGCGGTGCAACGATCCATGGATCAAGAAACGGCCCCAGAAATAATGCCGCGACATTCAGACCAAGCGCCCGATCGTGCAATGGCTCCGGCGCACGCAGCATGATCTCCGAAGCGATGGAGGCTTCAACGACGCCCATGCCAAGGCCCGTGACCAGTGCCGCAAACACGAACCAGCCGGCATCCGGCGCTCATACCGCGAGCAGAAACCCCGCACCCATCATAAGTAAGATCCACACGAACATGCCATGGAAGCTGAGCCACCGCCGCATTGTGCCGTATGCAAGCCTCCAGCTGCGCCAAAAACCGAGGAAACCGACAAAAGCACGCCGATGCTGGACGGCGAGGTGATGCCATGAGCTTGCAACAGAAATGCGCCCTGGATCGCCATCATGAAGACGCCGATCGTATAGGCGGTCAGCAACAAATAAAGCGGCCAAAGCGCGAGCACCGGGGCCCAGCTCAGCCGTTGACCAGGATTCACCGTCTTGCCTTGGACCATTGCGGAAGCCGCGACGGGCGCCAACAGCGCGGCGAGCGGATAGAGCAGAAAGGGCGCGAGCCAGCCATGCGCTTCAACCAGCTTGCCGCCAAGGCCAGCATGCCGACCGAAGTCAATGAGGCGGCGGTCGACATGTAACTCAGGGATACGCTCGCGCCGGGTTCCCTCATAGTATTATCCCACGGTCGCGTAGACCGTGGTCGTAAGGATGCCGGCGGCAAAGCCAAGTACGGCACGGCGCGCCAGCATCGGCACCACCGAACCGGCGAAATATCCAACGCCGCCGCCGAGCGCGTAAGCGAGCAGAAAAAATATCAGTGTGAGACGCCGGCCAAGCCGTTCCGCAAAAACGCCCGCGCTGGCGGCGCCGGCGATCATCAGCAGCGCAGGCAACGTTTGAACAAGCTGCGCCTGATGCGTGCCGAAAACACGCGCCATATCAAGCATACCCGGTGCGATCCCAAGCAGCACCATTGCGAGGAGCACCGGCGTCAGGATCGAAAGAAGGAAAATGCCGGGGCCGCCATGGGGGCATGAACGCCCGGCATCTCACCCGGAGCGGTGGCTGCAATGATGTCCTGGTCGCCCAAATTCACATCCTGCATCGCCGCTCGTTCCCGCATCTTTGCGATCACACTCCAATTGTCATTTGGCGAGGCTAGGTCTCAGCGGATGAAATGTACGGCGGCTTTTCCTACATGCAGCGCCTCTGCCTGTATTAACGCCTATCGCCAGCCGGATCGCCTTTGATCACTGCCTTCCGGACATTATTAGGGTCCAGATTTCGGATCAGCGTTAATTGCTCGGCAGTCGGTGCAGGCGTGACCGGAATTTGCTCCGGCCGCTCCAGCGGGAACCCCGTATTGTCCTGCACCTGCTCGAAAGTAATGCCCGGATGCAGCGAGACGACGCGGATCGCACGACCCTTGCCGCTGAAATCCAGCACCGCGAGATCGCTCACGATGATGCGCAGATCAAGGAGTGCCGGCGGCTTACCGTTGCTATAACGTTCCGGATTATAGCCGGCAGTGCAGACAAAATCGACCTCTCCCGATACAAAACTCCGCGTGTTGTGGGAAGCGAAGAAGAAGCTATTTGGATGGTGGACTGAATTGCCGGGAAAGCCGCGGGCACCGAGCAGCGCTGATTTCGGCTTGGCGTGGTTGCCGATGACGCTGATATTGGACTGGCCGAACCGGTCGAACTGAGTTGGGGCGACCATCGCGTGGCGCTTGCCGCCCCACAGGCCGGAGAATACCCGGTCGTAAGGCGACCAGCCTTCGATTTCCGACTCTTTCATAGCGTCCTCGCCGGGCGGCAGCGGCGCCGTGGTGTACCAGCATTCGCCATCCGTAGTGGCAAGTCTAGGGTTGAAGGTCGCCTTGGCTAGACTTACCGCAATTCGCGGTAGCGGACCGATACCGGTGCCCATGACCTCGCCGTCCCGACGCCAGGCTTCGGCCGCGGCCACGATGAGAAGTTCCGCGAGGGAATAATTAGTTTCCATCATAATCTGCTCCGCTCAGTAAATTGATTTTGGCAGCGCAGCGATGGTATCGGCGCCGCCGACGGCTTCGAGATAGGCTGTCTCACCCCCGTCGATGAAGCGGGCCTTGTAAGCGGCCCACGCTTCTGGCGAGGCGGCGCTGTCAGTGTAGGTCTTGAGGTGCTTCAGATCGAGCTGATAATCGGGCGCGGCGCTGGTGGGATGGGCGCCATACGGCGCTTCAGCAATACCGGTAATCAGCGCGCGTTCGACCAAGTTGAAGCGGGCGTTCTCCGGAATGGCTAGCTCTGCGGTCGGCACCAGCTTCTCGGCGGTGGCGAAAGTGCGCTCGGCCGAACGCGCGAACAACTCATCGAAGAAAGGATCGGGCGAAAGCGTGAGAATGTTTCCGCGCAGATCCGAGCGGTGAACATGCAGCAGCGCCACATCCAGCTTCAGCGCTGGCATGGCGATCAGCTCCTCCCCATCCTCGAACGGGCTGGTGACTCGCTTGCCAAGCTCTGGCTGCCTGACGAGGTCTGTACCTAGCCCGATGCGGGTAGGCAAGAACGGCAACCGCATCGCGGCGGCGCGTAGACCCCAATGCACCAGACCTTCATCCAGCTCGAGGATCTCGAAGGCTCCGGCTTGGCGAGCGCTCCGAAAATGCGGCTCCAGCGGATAATGGTCGAGGCTGACGAACGCGAAAATTAGTTTTTTGATCTTGCCGGTGGCGGCCAGGATACCGACGTCAGGCCCGCCGTAGGAGACGATGGTAAGTTCCTTCAACGGCGAGCGCGCGATCGCCCTGATCAGGGTCATCGGCTTGCGCCGCGTTGCCCAGCCGCCGATCCCTATGGTCATGCCGTCTCGCAGTTCGCTGACAATCTCCTCCACACTAAGCCGCTTGTCGAATGTAGGTTTTGTTTCGCTAGTCATATTTCAAATTATCCTCATTCGCCCTTAAGAAAACCAATTGAGATGCTATTGAACTCAGCTGCCCGCTCAACCTGCACCCAATGCCCGACCTTGTTGAAGGTCATAAAGCGCGCATCATCGCATTGCTGCAGAAAATAACGCGCGCCGCTTTCAGGCAGGAACTCGTCCTGCAAGCCCCAGAAGCCGAGGATCGGCATTTTCAATTCGCCGAGACGCGGCTGCAGATTTGGTGTGCGCATCCGTGCGATCACATCCTTGGACTGCCGCTGTGCCACCTCGTAGCGCTCCGCGACCAGTTCGTCGGTAATGAAGCGCTCAGCCTGATACATCAGATTGGAGATCAGCCGCCGTTGATCGTCTTTGGAAAAAGACGGGCTGCCGAAATCGCTCTTCATTTTGGCAATACCCGGCATCGAAAAATAAACCTCGATCGGCTCGATGCAGCCGGGCGACATCAGGATCAGTTTATCGACGAATTCCGGGTGGTCGAGCGCTATCTGGATGGCGATGCCGCCGCCCAGGGAATTACCTACCAGTGTTGCCCTCGCCACCCCATGTGCCTGCAGCGCCTCGTAGAGCGTGCTGGAAAACAAATCGAGCGTGTAGTCGATCCCACTTGGCGTCGAGGAGTCGCCGTAACCGATCAGGTCGGGCAGCACAACATGGTAGCCGGCTTCGATAAATGCCTTGGCATTGCGCCGAAAATTGGAAACGCCACTCGCGCCGGGGCCGCTACCGTGAATGAAGACAACGGTCTCTCCTGCGCCGCCTTCGGCCAGGTTGATCTCGTAGCCGCCTGACACTTTATAGGTGCCACGTTTCATGTCGGACAATGTTGGTACCTTTGCAAAGAGTAAAGCCCCGTTGGCCTTAATCGAGCCTGAAGGCAGACGTATCGGGTGTCCGGCTCCAGTTCCACAGATCGACCAGCCGGAATGGGAACGAGACCACAACCCGCCCTCTGCTGTTATTGTAGTAGCTATTAGCCCTGGGATGGGTCCAGATCATTTGCGGCATCCGCGCATCGATCTTTTCGTTCCATGCCAGGTAGGCCTCGCGGGTCGGCTCCACGGTCGTCTTGCCGGCCGCGAATGCCATGGCGAGACATTCAATAGTGTAATGAATTTGTGATTCCGAAATAAGGTTCAAACCAGCGGCGTGGTTCGGGCCGCTATTGGGCCCGGACATGTGGAAATAATTTGGATAGCCGGGTACGGTTAGCCCCATATAGGCGCGCGGGTCGTCCTCGCCCCACTCCGCATTCAGATCATGCCCTGGACGGCCGGTGATTTCCATGCCGCCGGTCATTTTGGCGAGGTTGAAGCCGGTGGCGCAAATCAGTATGTCCACCTCGATCTCGCGGCCATCCTTCATACGGATACCGGTCGGTGTGATCTGCTCGATTCCGCCATCCTCCAGTGCTACGTTGGGCCGTTTCAGCGCATCGTACCAACCGCCATCCATGATGACGCGTTTGGAAAAGATCGGAAAATCGGGTGTCAGCTTCTCGACGAGATCCGGGCGGTCGCCGATCTTATGCTGCATATGGGCGAGAGAATACTGCCGCATGCCTTCGTTCAGGGCCGATACCGCGATACCATCCTCTGGCCATTCCGGGTCTTTGACGACGTTCGGATACAGACCGTCCGCCGCGAACCAGAAGACACGAAAACGAAACCATTCCCGATAATGTGGAATATAGCGTAGGGCCCATTTCACGCCGTCGGTCACCGGCGTCATGATCTCCGGATTATAGATCACCCAGTGCTTGGAGCGCATGAACACGGTGAGCTGCGCCACTTGGGCCGCGATGGCAGGGACCAGCTGCGCCGAGCTGGCGCCCGTCCCGATCACCGCGACTTTCTTGCCGGCCAGATCGAGCGATTCATCCCATGTTGCGGTATGAACCTTATCGCCCCGAAACGTTTCAAAGCCTTCTATGTCCGGCCATTTCCAGCGGTTGACGGGCCCGTGCGCGTTGATCACCGCGTTGACGCGCAACACTTCCGGCGCACTGTCGCGCGGCAACACCGTAACATCCCAGGCCTTCGAAGCCTCGTCGTAATGTAGGGCCGTCACCTTGGTATTGAAGCGTATCTTGTTGCGTAACCGGTACTTTTCCGCGACACGTAGGAGATAATCCAGCATGTCGCGACCCTTCGGATGGTAATGGTTCCAATCGGGACTTATCTCGAACGAATAGGAATAGAAATGACTGGGTGTATCGACGCCGACGCCGGGATAGCGATTCTCCCACCATGTGCCGCCGACTTCAGAATTTTTCTCAATCGTTATGTAGTCAATCCCCGCTTCTTCCAACTTGATGCCGGCGAGCAAGCCGGTGAGGCCGGCACCGATGACAAGTGCCTTGAATCCCGAGGGTGGCGGCACGTAACCCGGCTGGTCTTTGCGCGGCACCGGCAGGGCAAAGCCGTTCTGCTCCAACGTCATCGGTACAAATTCATCGTTTACAGGCTCGCCTGTACCCACATTCATCATTTTGACGATGAGTGCCGTGGGTGGCTCATCGGTACGCGCGGCACCAGGTGTGATCAGCACATGGCGGAGTTTGTCGCGCAGTTCATCTAGATATTCCTGTGGAATTTCAGTGGGTGGGTTTGAGAATGGCGGCCGGATATAAAGCTTGAACTGGTCCAGCATCCCCTCGTCATGAGTGAGGTGGACGTAGACCATCAGCAAGGTTTGGACATTCGCTTCTAGCAGTGCCTGGCCCAGCGCCGAGGAATCCGGCATTGGGAGCTTGCGATTTTCGGCGTCTAATGTCGTCTCTACGGCGTCCATTTTTTCTATCCTTTTTGACTCGATCCTCGATATTATACCGTCAACCGCAGCCATGCGACGGATGCCGTACAAAGCCCTACACCCAGCCCTGTCTGCTTTCCGCAAGGGCAAATCCCGCGCCGCAAAACCGCAGCACATGCACCGAATATTATGCCACGCGCTGGCTTTGCGTTGGCATGCCACGCACCGGATAGACCCCGTCCGCCAGCGAGTGGAATTTCCGTTCCTGCTCGCGGGAATTATAAAACTGCTTGTACCATTGGCGGATCTTGCCGAAAGCGCCGTCACCGGGAACGGCAAGCGGATTGATGCAGGCGCGCTTGTTGCCCCAGATCTCAAAATCCTGTGCGAAAGCTGCCAGGCTACCGGCCTGCGCCATGCGGCCGATCTCGGCGTCCTGCGCGGTCGCCACCGCATTCGGAGACTTGTAGAGAAATGCGTGCCACGCCTTGATGACGCCGTCATCCACCGGCGTGTGCGTAATGTACATGATGCCATTATTGACATTGAAATAGGAAAGCAGGATTCCCGGCCCAGTATAGAAAGTCCGAGTCTGAAGAACCTCGCCAGGCTTCAACGTGCGGTGCGGCGCGCCCTGCAGCTGCCGCAGCACGATGCCGTCAACCTCGTTGACAAAATATTCTGGATAACCACCATGCACCGGGCCCAGATGACCCACATCCGCCATGTTGTCGATCACTTCCTGCGGATGGCATGGCAGCGTGCCAAGCTGATCCGGCTCCCATTGCACGAAGGCCGGATCGTGCCATTCGGCGATCTCCGGCAGTTCGAAATAGGGCGAGCCACCCTCCGCATCATGCCAGGCGAAGATGCAATTATAACGCTCCTCCAAACGCCAGACATTCAGTTTGGCCGTGGCGGGAATGCGAGCATCTGAATAGGGGATCTGATTGCACCTGCCATCAGGCCCAAAGCGCCAGGCATGGTAAGGGCAACGGATGGATTCGCCCTCTACCTGCTTGTGGTCCTGCACCACGTAGGAGGTCGTATTTTTCGCTAAATGCGTGCCCATATGTGGGCAGTAGGCGTCAACCATGTAAGCGGTGCCACTCTCGCCCCGATATAGCACTAGGTCCTGCCCAAAATAGCGAACCGCCAGCGGTTTTGCCTTTACCTCGGACGAGGCAGCAACCATGAACCAGCCGCGAGGAAAAGTAAACGGCCCTAAGCCATACTCGTTTGTACCCGCCATATCGGTTCCTCCTACTAAGCCTGAGCGGCTAAAATACGATAATTTGCATGATTTTCGAATTATGAGTGCTATATACGTATTCTTATATGCTTTCTAGTATGCATTTCCACACTAAAGGCTTCAGTTTTCCTTCTGCGGTCAGCGCTGCGTTGCGACCACGCCAGCGGTTAGAAAACTGTCGATCGCAGCGGACGAATAGCCGGCCTCTTGCAGCACCGCGATCGTGTCGGCTCCCATGCGCGGCGGCGGGTGACGATAATTTGTCGGCGTAGCAGAAAATACGGTTGGATAGCCGAGCAGTTTCAACTCGGTGCCATCCGGACGAAACATGGTTTTGAGCAAGCCACGCGCCACAATCTGCGGGTCATCGAGAATTTCTGGTATGGAATTTACCTTGCCGCCCGGCAGGCCCTGAGCGTCCATGGCTGCGAGCAGATCGCCAGGTAACCATCGGCAGATCGCGGCACCCATTTCGGCCTGCAGCAGTTTACGGTTGACGCTGCGCCCAGCATTGTCGGCAAAGCGCGTATCGACAGCAAGTTCGGGGCAACCGACGAGCTTGCAAAACGCCTGAAACTGGCGGTCGTTGCCCAATGCCACCAAAATCTCCGTGCCATCGGCGGTAATGAAATTCTGATAGGGTACCACATTGGGATGCTCATTGCCGAAGCGGCGTGGCACGCTACCGCCGTTGAGATAGTTCGAAGCCTGATTGGCTAATAGTGCAACCTGAGTATCTAACAGCGCGCAATCGATATGCTGGCCGAACCCGGTTGAGCGAACATGGTTGAGCGCGGCAATCACCGAAGTAGCTGCGTAAAGCCCGGCGAACAAGTCACTGACGGGTATTCCAACCTTCATTGGTCCGGCACCGGGCTCACCCTCCGCAACTCCGGTCACGCTCATGAGCCCGCTCATGCCCTGGATCAGAAAGTCGTATCCACCGCGATCCCTATAGGGCCCGGACTGGCCGAACCCGGTTATGGAGCAATAGATTAGCTTAGGATTTTCCGCATTCAAGGTGGCGTAATCCAGGCCATACTTCCGCAAACCGCCGACCTTGAAATTCTCGACCACGATATCGGCCTGCCGCGCCATCGCTCGGATAATTTCCGCGCCGCGCGGATCGGCCATGTTGATAGCGGCCGAGCGCTTATTGCGGTTGGCGCAGAGGAAGTAGGCGGCATCCTTCGAACCGTCCTGCACAAAAGGCGGCCCCCAGCGGCGCGTGTCATCGCCCTGCCCCGGCTGCTCGATTTTGATGACCTCAGCGCCCAGGTCGCCCAGGATCTGGGTGGTCCATGGCCCCGCCAAAACGCGTGACAGGTCGAGCACTTTGACGCCTGCCAAGGGTCCTGTTGCCGGCAACCCTGAATCAGGCAGCGCGCCCAAATCGTGATCGCCTATCGAGCCGCCGCTCAATTTTCCCAGTGCCGCTTAAGCCATGCGGCGCCATCTGTGATCGCCAACTGCGCGCCATCGATCACGCCAAGCCACGACAGAAAACCATGGATCATGCCGGGATAGCGCTTGACTTCGACCTCCACGCCGGCGGCGCGGAGTACCTCGCCATAGAACTCGGCATCGTCGCGGGACGGATCGATCTCGGCGCTGCCGATGAAGGTCGGCGCGATACCGGCCAGCGAGGGTGCGTAAGCAGGCGAAACCCAGGGGTGATGGCGTTCCTGCTCGGAATCAGTGAGGTATTGATCCCAAAACCAATGCGTATCATCACGGGTCAGAATCGGGCCCTCTGCGAATTCCCTAGCCGATGGCGTTTCCTCGGACGGAAATCGGCACGGCCCGTAATAATCCAGCACAGCAGCGATCTTCACGCCTTCGTCGCGAGCCCGCAGCGCCATCACATTAGCCAGTCCGCCACCGGCGCTGTCACCAGCGACGGCAAGGCGTGACGGATCCGCGTCGATAGCCAAGCCGTGGCCGACAAGGAATTGCACCGCCGCCCAGCAGTCATTTACGCCGGCGGGGAATTTATGCTCTGGCGCCAACCTGTAATGGACCGAAACCACCACCGCACCCGCTTCATGGCAAAGCCCGCGCGCGATCATGTCTTGCGTATCAAGATCCCCCACCACCCAACCGCCACCATGGAAATAAGCGATGGCAGGAAACGGGCCGGTGCCGAGAGGAGTATAAACGCGCACCGGCACATCCCCGGCCGGACCTGGAATGATCCGGTCCACGATATCAGCAAGCGGCACATTCAGCTTGGGGAAAGTTATGGAACTTTGCCGAACCATGTCTCGGAGTGCCTGCGCGCTGGGAAATGAGCGAGCGCCCGGCAGGTTGGAAAAACCCGGCAGGAACGGCCGTATCTGTGCGTCTATGGGAAGGTGAGAAAAATCGGCCATAGGTCCCCCAAAAAGCGCTCTGGCGGTTAAACGACAGTCTTCACGAACATATTGTCCGGATGATCCGGAAACGCGAAATCGAGCTCGATGACCAAGTTCTCACCGATAGGACCACCGGCGAGCAAATCCGTTTCGATAAAAGCCTGGCAACCATAACGGCCATAGGTGTAACGGTCGGTTTGTGAAAATACCGGCGAAGCCGCCATCCGCGCTTCGATCGCAGGGTCATCACCCGCGCGAGCCTTGTTTGTGACGAGCTTTAGCCTGCCCTTTAGATCCGGGTCGGATTCATTAGCTTCGCGCAAGGCAAGCATGATCCGCTCAACCTCGTCTAGCGAATTTACCATCAACCCAACATGAAAATTCATTTCGGGATCGGCCTCCTGGCCCTGGCGCAATTCGGCAACTGCCGGATGCTCTTCCGGCGTGCCGACCTTCAGAAGGCTTCGGATCGCCTGGGTAATGCCTGCCAGCGGTGGCGGAACCATCGAGAGATAAAGCGTGCCGATGCCGCGCCCGGTCGGGTCATCAGCGACCGTGAACTGGTAGAAGATCACGCCACCGCCAAAAGGAATTTCCTGCAGTCGCTTCATTCCTAACAATTCCAGCAGCTTGGCGGCGCGCGGCGCATCTTCCGGGCTGCGGTAGTGCAAAGCAAGATGACCGAGCGATTTTAGCGCCCCACCTAAACTTGGCTGTGTCTCAGTGTCCACGGTTCCACTTCCATTAAGGTTATTGCTGGGTTGCGACTTTAGCAGGACGCCAGTCTATGCCTAAAAATTCAGAAATTCAAGATGCAACCGCAATTTCTACTCGACAACTCGTAGCTAATGGCCTTTCGTACTACGCGTTCGGACATAGGATCGAACAACCTTTGAAGGAAGGAAATGCTTTTCCGAAAGCAACGCCGGCCGGAGGGCATATGCACGGCTATCAGACTGCCTACACCGGGCAAGCATGATTCAAGGAGATTGAAATGACGACTAAAGTGGGCTTTATCGGGCTTGGCGCCATGGGCGCGCCGCTTGCAAAAAACCTGCAAGCAAAAGGCTTCGAGCTGAACGTCTTCGACATCGACGTCGAAAAGGTCGAGATGCTCGTCAGCAGGGGTACTCGCCGCGCCGACTCCGTCGCCGCAGCAGCGAAAGACGCAGACGTTGTAATCACAATGTTACCGGCGACTGCACATGTCGAGGCCGTGGTATTTGGCTCGAAGGGCATTCTAGCCAATATCGATCAAGGCGCGGTACTGATGGACATGTCGACCATAGACGCCAAAGCAACCGACAAGGTTGCGGCAGCTTGCGCTGCAAGCGAAATCGGCTTTGTCGATTCCCCGGTGGGTCGGCTGGTGCTGCATGCCGAACGTGGCGAGTCGCTGTTCATGGTCGGGGCCAATGACACCGAGTTCGAAAAAGTGCTTCCGCTGCTTGAGGCGATGGGAAACGCGATCCATCGATGCGGTCCGCCTGGCGCAGGCAGCAGAATGAAGGTGATCAACAATTTCATGCTGCTTTCCATCGCCGAGATTGTCGCGGAATCGTTGGCCCTAGGCACAAAACTTGGACTTTCGCCGGAGATCATGCGCGACGTGACCGGCGCCACGACGGCCGCCAATGGTCAGTTCCATACGCTCATGGTAAACAAGGTGCTCAAGGGCGATATTGAACCAGGTTTCACCATCGATCTCGCTTTCAAGGATATGAGCTTAGCGATCAACGCCGCTGCTGAGCAGCGCATGGGTCTACCGGTTGGAGCGGCAGCGCTAGCGGTGTATGGCGCAGCCCGCGCGAGCAAGTATGCCGGCAAGGATTATTCCTCGCTGCTCTGCTACGCCTGCGACTTGGCCGGCGTAGCGGTGCCGAGCCTATAAAGCGCTTCAGTTTTAGATATAGAGCCGCTTTTTTGAAAGCGGCTCTATACTCATATTATTTGGAAACCCGAAGTATCGTGTGCGCTGACGCAAGATTGCAATAGGGAAGGCTGAGCGCAGGAACTCCCCCTTTTGGGATTGCTTACTGCTCACATTGCAATCAGGCTGCCTTTGACAAATCCGGCGGGGTGACGGCAGCTTCTACCGGATAAATCTCCGGAGTGCCCAGATCGTAAGCCATCCGTAACGTGTTAATGAACTGCGGGTCCGTCAGAGGATCAGCCGGAATGCTCAGTTCTATTCCGCGCGCACGTAGGTCCTTAATAAAGGTTTCGAAAACCTGATCGTAGGTCAGGTCATCCGTTCCTTCCATGCTCTTCTTCAATTCGGCATAGTCCTCGAACACCTCCGAGCTCCAATGCACCAGAAAGCGCAGTTCATCGGTGGTGTAACGGGCGATCATCTTGCCATCCGTCTTGACTAGCCAGCCATCCTTGTCCGCCGGATCGCCGGAAAACAAGGAATGCAATGCCAGTCCTTCAGGGCGCTGTTGTTCAAGCGGACCGTTTGCCTCGCCGCGATGATACATCATCTCGTTCTGCACTACGACACCCCGGTTATAGACCGGAGGCTGGAGGCGTTCAGGAGCTGCTAGAGGGCCTTCCGGCCAATAGGTGAAGCCGCTGCCTAAATCATTAGAAAACCAAGTGATGACTTGCGCCATCTTGATAAGGTATTTCTGGAATAGTCCGGATTTGCCCATGACGCTGCATAGCCAAGTTGGCGAATTTTCATAGCGCACGCCACGGAAGCTAGGTGAGTCCAGGTGTCCAGGATCTGAATTGCCACAAGGACCATTGATATTGAACAACATCATCTGCGGCTTGGCGTATTGCGCATTCCAGTATTTTTTCGCGTATTCGAGGAATTTGCTGTTGTAGAAGCAATCATTGATCTCGGGATAGAGGCTCGCAGAATAATTCCCGTAGAAGCCGCGAAAGGTCGGCGTCAGAAACATGTCGAGCGTCGGCGTGACTCCAGACGGAAAACCGCCAGACAGAGTTGCAATCAACGCCTCGGCCGAGGAGAAATGCTGTGCGAGGATGAGTTTCCAGGGGCCGTTGTCGTGCACGACATCTAGTAAGCGACGGCGTTGATCCTCGGTGTAGACACCATCCAAGGTTACTGGCGGTGCAGCCGGGCGGAGCACCTTTGCGAGACGTTCCCTTGTGCTTTGATCAAGCAAAGCAGCCTCCTCTTTCATATGGTCGGATGTATAGTTAGTAAACTTGGTGGTGTTATTAAACCCATCCTCGGCGATTGACAATACAAGATCAACTCACCTTTAACGATCTACGTAAAATTTCACCGAATTCTGCGCAGGAAATAATGCAGAACACCGTAGATTTGCCTGAATCCGTAAAAACTCGTCGGGGTCGCCCTACGGCGTTGCATGCACAACACAAGATGGCTTCCGTCCTTCAGGCGGCGCGGCAGCAGTTCGTCCAAAACGGCTATCGTGCGACGACTATGGAGGCGATTGCTAGCATGGCCGGGGTCTCCAAGCGAACATTGTATTTCTGGCACGCCGACAAAGCAGCGCTCTTCCTAGCTTGCACGCTCGAAGGATCCCGGCAGCTACCGCAGCCCGAACCAGATCCCAGCAAAGATATAGCGCAAGGCCTTGAGGAATATGCAGTTCGGCTGGTGGCGCGGCTCTCCGATGCGGAAAATTACGGCATGGCGCAACTGCTAGCCCGAGAAGGTCTTGATTTTCCAGAACTGGCAGCTGCGGTGCGGCGCGGGCACGACGATTATCTAGTTAAACCGTTGGCTGATTTCCTAAAGCTTCACGGCCTCGAAAACGGTCTCGCGCAAAACGGTGCGCTCCTTTTCGTTGCCATGGTCCTAGCTGAGATCGATCGCGCCATCTTGCTGGCCCAGCCGATCCCTACCCCAAGGGAAGTCTCTGAACATGCAGCTTTTGTCACGAAAATCTTTCTGTTCGGTTGCCTCGCATCCGACCCACTACAAGATCCCCTTGAAAGGAAAAGACGGTGACTGATACTTCGCTTCTAGCTCGCATAGACCGATTGGAATCGCTTGATGCCATCCGTCAGCTGCCGGCGAAATATTCGCTGGCGCTGGATATGCGGGATTCCAACGCCTGGGTTAATCTTTTTCCTGAAGATGTGAAGGTTGGTGGCGGAAAGACCGGGCGGCAGGCGCTCCGCGATTGGTTCGAGGAAACCCATTCGCGTCAATTCGACGGCACGTCACATCATATCGGGGGCCACATAATCGATTTCGACGATTCCGATAACGCACAAGGCGTAGTGTACTCGAAAAATGAACACGAAGCCGGGGCAGACTGGGTCATCATGCAAATGATGTATTTCGATCGCTACCAGCGGATCGCCGGCCGCTGGTACTTCCACCGCCGCCTACCGTTGTACTGGTACGCCGCGGACCTGAATAAACCACCAATCGGCAGTCGTAAAATGCGTTGGCCCGGCGTGCCGCCTTATGAAGGCAGTTTTCATGACCTGTTCCCCTCTTGGGGCGCTTTCTGGGCGCGTCAAGGTAAAACATGGGACATGCCGGTCGCGGAGCCAGCGCCGCTGGACAAGTTTATCGAGACGATGCGGGCGGGGGCACCATTGCCGAAGCCGCGGGTGCGGAGTTAGCGCATCGCGGTTCGTGCTATTCCGAGCAAAATGTCAAACCCTTTTCAGTGCTGTCTGAAAGATCTCTTTCCGCTATACGGCCTCTCCACCCCTGCACCGCTCGCGGGCGGCCTGTGACATAGGCTGTTTAGCCCCATCCGCCGAGCACCCCGGCGATGCCGGCACCCGCGCCTCGGCTCGTAACTGTCACGACGCCCCGGCATCAGCCTTCACCCTTGACGATATCAAGGAATGGCGGTCTCTCTCCCCCGCCATGAACGGCCAGCGCCGCGCCGGTGATATAGGAAGCCGCCGGGGAGAGCAGGAATTTTACCGCCTCGGCCACCTCTTCGGCCTTGCCCAGCCGCCCGGCGGGCAGGTTCTTGGCAATGGCTGCCTGCTTTTGTTCATCGCCATAGGTCGCATCCGTCGTCTCGGTCTCGATATACCCCACGACCAGCGCATTCACCCGGATTTCCGGACCCCATTCATGCGCCAGGTTCTGGGTGAGGCCGAGCAAGCCTGCCTTGGCCGCGCCATAGGCGACCGTGCCGGGGGAAGGCCGGGTGCCGGAGACGGAGCCGATATTGACGATCGCCCCCTTACGGGCGTGCAACTGCGTATAGGCCGCCTGGCAGACGTAAAGCGGCGCCAGCAGGTTGAGCTGGATCACCCGTTCGGAAAACCGGGGCGAGGCGGTGGCCGCATTCGCCGGGGGCGAGCCGCCGGCATTATTCACCACGAAATCCAGCCCGCCTTCGCGCGCCACGATCTCGGCAATCATCGCTTTAACGGCCTCAGGGTCCCGGACGTCGCAAGCAATGAAGCCGATTTCAGCCGGGATGTCGCGTGCTTCGCGGCCGCAAACCACCACACGCATGCCGTATCCCAGAAGTTTTTCGGCAATCACCCGCCCAATTCCCCGGGTGCCGCCCGTAACCAGGGCAACCTTGCCCGCCAAATCGCTCGTCACCAAACCGTTCCTCCAGCCCCTTACTTCGGCGAGCCCTTGTGAGGCCTAGACGTCGAAAAATGTCTTAATGCATAACCAATTTACAGAAATTTGAATGATATCGCTGAGCAATAGGTTTCGTGAAACGAATTTACAACACGTCCTTTTGCAGTTTTGAACACTACCAGCAAGCCAAGATATACTATTTGCGTGCTTATATAAAAGCAGCTTGATGATTTGCGTAAAGTATAGCATAAAAAATCAACCAAACCATCAATGATTAGGTATTGAGAGAAATCGCGGCAACTGGACGGTTAGGAAAGCAGATTCAAATGACGAACATGCAAAGAATCGTGGTGGATAGAGTGCCTCAGCCGGAGGAACTGATTGAGCGGGCGCGGGCGATGGTTCCGGCATTGAAGGCGCGCGCAAAGCAAGCCACTGCCGAACATAAAATTCCAGATCAGACGATCGCCGAGATGCAGGCAGCCGGATTCTTCCGCATCCTGCAGCCCAAACGCTGGGGCGGGTACGAGATGCATCCGAATGTATTCTTCGAGGTGCAGAAGCTTCTGGCCGAAGGCTGCATGTCCACCGGCTGGGTCTACGGCGTGGTCGGCGGTCATCCTTACGAACTGGCGCTGTTTCACGACGAGGCGCAACACGAAGTGTGGGGCAACGATGATACCGTGCTCGTCGCTTCCTCCTACCAGCCGGTCGGCAGGGTTGAGCGCGCAGAGGGTGGGTTCACCCTCTCCGGCCGTTGGGGCTTCTCCTCAGGTTCCGACCATTGCCAATGGGTCTTATTAGGCGCGATGGTCCCGCCACTCCAGGCTGGCGATCCGCCGGACATGCGGACCTTCCTGGTGCCGCGCAAGGACTACAAGATCGATTATACCTGGGACACGTTCGGCCTGCAGGGCACGGGCAGCCAGGATGTCGTGGTCGAAGGCGCCTTCATTCCGGATTATCGGACGCATAAGGCCATTGATGGCTTCCTGTGCAAGAATCCGGGCCAGGTTGAGAATACCGCGCCGCTCTTCCGTCTGCCCTGGGCGCAGTTATTCCTCCGGCTCGTCTCCACCGCCGCTCTCGGCGGCACGCGCGCTGCCATCAAGGCGGCGATCGAAATCGCCCAGTCCCGGATTTCGACCAATACCGGCAAGGCTTCCAAGGCGGATCCGATCCTGCAAAGCGCCATTGCCACGGCCTATGCGCAGCTGGACGAAATGGAAGTCGTGCTGCGGCGCAATTTCGATGAAGCCATTGCGACGGTAACGGAAGGTGGCGAACTGACGATCGAACAGCGTCAGCTCTACCGCTTCCAATCCTCCTCGGTCGTGCGGCGTTGTGCTGCTTTGGTGGACGCGCTGCTGCCGCTGCTCGGTGGGCGGGCGATCTATATGCACAGCCCAATCATCCAGCCCTGGTTGGACCTCAATGCGGCGCGTGCGCACGTTGCCAATGATCCTAACAACATGGCGCCGGATTTGGTCAACGGACTCATGGGAATTCCGCTGGCTTTCCCATTTCTCTAAGATAACGGTAGCATGAAAGTTAAGCCCAATGCCGCGGTGGGAGAACTTCACCCGGCCTTGTGGGGCTGCAAGGTGGAGCTCTGCGCGAGGGACGTAACAACTTACGCTCTATCGATGACTCCTACGCCATCTCTTTCCAGGGGCCTGTTCACCGGGCGGCTGGTGGCGAACGGGTCGTCTGCAAGATAATCGGCGTTACCTCGAAAGCTGCTTAGGACGTAACTGGCCGTAATACAGCGAGATATCGACCTTCTCACGGACCTCATTAAACCCGGCATGAGCGTTGACGTCGAGGCACTTAGGTTGATCCAGCCTTGCGGCTGGCAATGTTTTTGAGATGATACTGGACGGCATCGGCGGCTGCGCCAGGCACTTCGTTTAGATAAGGAATACCGGCATGGCACGGATCAAGGCGGCGATCATCGGCTCGGGCAATATCGGCACTGATCTGATGGTGAAGATGGTCAAAAACCAAATCAACATGGAACTCGCCGTCGTGGTCGGAATCGATCCGGACTCGGAAGGGTTGGCGATGGCGCGCGCCCGCAACGTCGCCACTACGCATGAGGGCATCGAGGGGCTGCGGAAGATGGCGGTCTATAAAGAGATC
>Ga0116227_10003077_pt1 | contig 37389 bp, 30 predicted proteins | sample S1TSphgellanicum_FD_89693 | JGI IMG/M metagenome (GOLD analysis project Ga0116227, IMG submission 89693) | Host-associated microbial communities from peat moss isolated from Minnesota, USA - S1T2_Fb - Sphagnum magellanicum MG | ecosystem: Host-associated > Plants > Peat moss > Unclassified...
CCTCGTTTTTATTTTGTGAAAGAAGAAAGAAAGAAATTATGAGGATGGGGTGTGGGGGGGGGGGGGGGGGGAGGAAGAGTGGTGTAATGTACCATAAATTAATATATATCGTGTGAGGGTCCCTAAATTCACTGACTGTCTTTGTGAATGTCCTTTCCCCCTGCCTTTTAACCCCCTGGGGCTCTGGCCTTCTTGCGAGGACGCCCTTCTTGTTAGTACCATGTGGACTCTGGGGAGTTGTAACTAATGGTTGGATTATTTATTCATTTAGTATCATTATTATTATTAATTATTATTTATTTCCTTTTTTGTTTCCCTCAATAAACTCGTATTTTTATTTTCATAAAGACTTACTTGGATTTATTTTTTTGTGTGATTGGAGAGCATTTCCTTCACTGTTTGCAAGGCATTTTGAAAAATGGAATGCCCACCCAAGTGGGCATTGAGCATTTCATTAAGATAAATCATGTATTTAGTTTAATTCTAAACTTTTAAATAATAATAATAATAACAAATGACCATTTCAAGATTGAATTTTTTTTAAAAACATTTTGATTTGGAGATCACCATATGATGTAACAATAAGTAATAATAATAATAATAATAATAATGTTTTGTCTCACCAAGTGATGCAACAAATGAATGTTTCCAATGTTTTGTCTCTAGTTTAATAGAAAACTTAATTCTAACTACCAACTTAGAAGATTCCAGAATTAATTATTTAATCCAGGATTAACTAAATACGTGTTATAACAGTAAGTTCTGAATCAAATGGATGCATAACCAAGTTGTTATATATTATACTTTGAAGGTGATGTTAGATGTCAATTCTATGTGTTTTTTCCTCTTACATTGAAAACAATGTGAAAAAATGCTTTTACTAAAAGCTACAATACAGTGAAATGGTGTTATATGGTTTTCATATGTATCTTAAATAGCCACATTTCATGGACACCAAAGCATTAAACATTTGTAGGACCCATGGTGATCCTCTACGGTTCTTGAATTTCCCTTCATCATGGGTTCTCTCCGTTTGATGCCAATCAATGTTTTTTGTTTCCAAAAGAATTTGAATCTTTCAACATTTTTCCCAAACTCCAAAGCATGGCTATGTGTTGGACTATGGCTTTCAATAGAGCTTCTTTCAGTTTGTTTTTGGGGAGAGAAGTTGCCCATGATGTTGCACACTGAATTCTCAGAACATACTGAAACATATTAGTAAATGAATTAGACGTCATTCAAAGACTTGATGATTTTTTAAAATGAAGTTTTAGACAAGATCAATGAGAAATAAAACTTAACTTATTTTGCATACATCAAACCCAACATATTTAATTTAACAAAAAATCAGATTTTATTTAAAGGAAATTAAGAAAAAAAATTGCATTCATTGGTACATAAGACTAAAGTAGCAATATCAATCATGACATATACGATACAACCTTTAATATGGTCATTTGTGGAATAATGTCGAATGGGAAACCAAATGAACTGGTCCCCAGGGGAGTCTCACTCACCCTTAATCTTGGATTTGCCTTCTTTGCATCTTCACTGCTGGCTCATATTCATAATTCTTACATTAAATCAAGCCTTTGTCAGGTATAAAGATCCTGCAAATCTTCTGAACTCGTACCTATTTTCGTGAAATGGTACCCAATTTTGCTCGTTTTATGACTACCTGAAAATTTGGGATGAACTAGGGATTAAAGGGTCAAACTAGGGCCCAAATAAAGGGTGACTTTAGAGATAACTCTATTGGGCCACACAAACTTTAATTCTTTAATTGTGTATGAACATAAAAATAAAATATTGAGTTATCATCTTTTCACTTTCACCCATTCCACCAATGCTTATTTGTCCAATTTCACACCCTTCAGACTTTTCAAGAGCCAATGAATGAGCGGGAAGATAATTTGCCAAAAGTCAAGTAAATGTGTCAACAAAAGCAAGAGGAGAGAAACTTAGAAGACAACTTGACATCCATTCGTTGGCCATCATCAAAGACAAATCCAAAGACAAAGTGGTGATCATTCACAGGAATATCTAGCCAATTTTGGCTACAAGCTAAACATGAAAGTAATTTTGCAAGAAAATTCCTTCTATATTTCTGGCTACCTGCTTGAAGCTTCTTTTAAAATCTGGTGATTTTTCTTAAATTTGATTGAAAACCTCAAAAAACACATGATTTTAGCAGTTTTAATTTTTAATATAGCATTTTGGCCCAGGTTTAGTCACCCAAAAAAGGCATGCCAGGCCCCCATTTCAGCCTAATCCTCCACTGCAGCCAACTCAAAAGCAATCAACTCATCCAAGGACCACTCTAGCCAGTTTCTTTGGGCCAAGAGAGTTCCATAGCTCAAAAGCAATAGCAATGAGAATTTTATTCAAAGCAATGCTTGGCCAATGACAGAAATAGTAAGGATCCAAAGAGTGAAAATATCGTGTCTGGACCAGGCTTTTTTTTGTGTGAAACTTCACACTGGTGCAAAATTCTTCATATTTTCTGTTGCAAATTCCATGATTCTCTTTTAAAACTGTCACGGAAGTTAAATTTTTTCCAAAAAGTCCTCTAAAATTCTCAGATTTCTACATGTGGTTCAACAAGTAGGTAGCCAAAAGCATATATGGACATTTAAATTTTTTCCTGTCATATTCTGTTAATTGTCAAGTTTGCCTAAATCAGCTTATGGACAATTGCCAACTCAGCTACATTAAAAAAAACTGAAAATAAATAAATTCAATGGTCTGTATCAGCTTATTTTTCTTTGGCAAATTTTTGCACTGTGACAACCCAAAAATCTGGAAAAATCTGGAAATTTTCGTTTTAAGTGAAAATTTGAAAAACATTGCAAAGAATTTGGGAATTTTCACCTAATTTTTTTAACCAAAAAATTGAAAATAATAATAATAATAATAAATTGTGGGATTTGCGTGCGTGGGTTCTTGTCATTTCTTTGTTAGCCTTCACTATCAATGACTGCAGAATCATGTCAGTTGGTATCAATAAAAGCCTTAAAAAGGTTATTTTGTTGAGGTGCATGCAAGTCATCAGTGGCTGATTTTTGTGTGTGACTTGTGAGCTTTTTCCCAATCAATTTTGTCTTAAGTGTTGGCGGGGGAGGGTTGAATTTTCTCTTTGTTTTTGCACATGTAAGCAAATTGTATGCAAAGTAAACTCTGTGGGCATTGAGGGACAGAAAAAACACAGAACCATGCTTTTGTTTCCTTCTCAATTTGCCTTTTGGCAGAACTGCATCACTGTTGATTAGCATGTTAAACCCTAAACCCTTTCTACCAAATCACATTAATGTCTGTGGTAGCAGATTATGTCATTTTCTTCACCACATTATATGACATAATCTTCATGTGATGATCAACACTGGACCAAAATGTGTGTCGAATATGAATTGCTTTTCCCATAATATGTTGAATCTGCCATCACAAACCTTAATGTCATAGAGTGTACTTTCCTTTGTCCATTATGCTGGGGGTGTCACCTAGCTTGCCCTAACGAGCTTGCCTCGCACCTTACCCAACATAATGGACAGGGGCTTGACCATTCCATATTACATTATGAACTGGTAGATTGTGGATATAACCACAGCAAGGATATTGTGTTTAGATTCATTATAGAGTAGAGTAGCTTACTGGATTTTGACCCCTAGGTAATTGGTCTATTTTTATATAAGGATTTTTGAAAAATAATATTTTGGCTTGTGTTGAAACTTGAGAATAGTTACAGAGTTATAATATCTTGAAGGATTTTGGTTTCTTTTAGAGGATTTTTTGAAGATTATATTTTTGCATGGTGAAATATTTGAGTTTCCATAATTCTTCTTTTGCCATAAATGCTTTTTCATATTAATGGCAAGGCCACAGTGTGACACACCCCTTGTTAATATATGTGGAGGGCACCCTAAAATGCAGGGTCTTAGAGGGATTTAACTCTATATGCTATTCTTTCAAGAAAGACAGCAGTTCTTTATGCAGGGGAAGTCCCCTTACCTGGGAACTTCCTTGCCTTTTACCTTCAGGTGACAAACCCTCAGCCTAATGCCCTCATGTCGGGCACCTCAACTTAAAGAAGTCCCCCGGTAAAGGGACTTCCCATGTGACCTAGTTTTCCCTTTGTATTTGTGGGTACTTTACAAGCCTAATCTTCCTCCTCCTGTCATTTGAGGAACCTCACAATTTTGTAAAGTGCTTGGGCAGGCAGGGAGAGGGAGATTCCAATTCGATGAATTTTATATGTTGGGAAAAAGGCAGGTCACATGAGGGTTAAGTTCTTCTCAGGCATGGGAATCACCCTCAAACAATATAGGTAACCCTCTAGACCTGCCCTTTCCCCTACACATTAAGGATTCTAGTTGCCTTTCCTGCCTATTTAGAGATATTTTATTGGTAGGGTAAAGCCATGGATGGGGGCATTCTCAAAATTAGGGACCTAGGACGAGGCGATAGTGGAGTCCAGCCCTGCATTTTGGGAATGTTCCCCACCCATGATGGGCTTTACCTATCACAAAGCATGAGGCAAAATTTATCATGAACCAAATCTGTAGGCATAATTTTCCTCCCCCTATTGAGAAGTAGGCATAATATCCCTCCTATTTCAGAGGAGGGAAATTCCATTTCAGAGGAGGGGAAATTGATGAATATAAGGTGCCCTCCAAATACACTACAGATTTTCTCCGAGTGCTTTTCGATGCAGTATATTTTAATTTTTCGTAAGTGCTGATTCTGCATTTGGAAAGCTGGGCAACTAAGGTCCTTTTATGCCACAGAACATGCCCTCATAGCATTATTCTGCTACCTAGTTCTGTCCCTAGGGCTCCTCAGCCCACAGGCCTTGCTGTAGTTATTCAGTAGCAGGCCGAATGTGCTCTATGGGCAGGTCCTTTAGAACATTATGCTTTTATCTTTGCACCGACCATGTCAACAAGAGAATTTCTATTACTTGGAAAGTAAGGTTCAGTTCATAAACAACTCCTCTTCTCTACACAGAGGGTGTAAGGCTGCACTCTGTACTGGGAATGACAATAAGAAACCTTGGGTTTATGCTTTGTATGAATACTTGGTAATACTGCAAAAATTGTTAGATAACCCTAATTTCACATTGAGCTGGGTTTAGGAATTTTGAAACCTAATTTCAAATTGAACTGGTTTCAAGTCTCAATTCCATTACCAACAATTTCGGTTCCAATATGCAAAACAACCAAAAAACTTGGAAATACCTTTTTTTTTTTTTTGATAAAAATATTACAAATGACTGAAATTTTCAATCTAATAAAAATAAACCTTTTTGTCACTGGCAAATTTTCAAACTACATTACATATTACAAGATCTAAAAAAATCATAATTTTTTTTTTAATTCCAAGAATTTTGCTATTACAAAGGTTTGAAAATGTCAATATTTCTAAACTAACTTATTTCTAAACTTTAATCTAGTTTATTTTTAAATTCTAATCTATTCTAGATATTTTTAAAGGTTTACACATTTGTGAGCTTACAAGTGGTTTTTTTGAATCACATCATCAAAACAAAAAACAAAAAAAGTTGACAAAGCAAACTAATATTCCCCACTCATGCGTTTACAAGTGGTTTTTTTCAACTCACATAAGTGACAAAATATAATGATAAATTGCACTTGTGATCTATAAGTTTTTTTTTAAATCACATAGGTGACCCAAACAAAAGGATGAATAACATCTCTAAAAAAAATGGCAACCAAGGCAAAAGGAAAAGCACTTCCCAAACCATAATCATAGTGACCATCAACATCGTCACAACACCTCAACCCACAACCACCAACACCAAAAAGACAAACACCTTTAAAACCACACGACCCTTAAATTAGCTTATAAAACACAGTGGTGATTATTAAAGCAAGAGAATGAGTAATTTCAAATCATGAAGAACTAGTAAATAACTTACTTGTAAGTAAAAAGAAAAAGATTTGCACAAAAAGGCAAATAGTGTGATTTTTAAAAAAAATAATGGTGACAATAAACAAGAAACAAAAAATGATTGATAAACAAATATACAAACACAAACTATAAAAAACAAAAATTCAATCCTAAAAATTCACCTTAAATCCTTGATTTGGAACCATAATCAGAACCAAGTTTTTATTAAAAACCCAATCTAATTCCGGTCAAAATCACAACTTGGAACCAAACCATGGGTCTGGTTCCAGTTTTAAAACCTTATCAAACCAGGGATCGATTCCCACCCCGGGTCCAAAACCTTGATGAAATTTCTTAATTCCTATTCTTCTCAGTTCCCAAAAATGAACCCAGGTCTAGGTAGGTTCAAGGTATCTAGATCCAAAACCGTCGACTCCTACCTGACAATCCAGGTACCCAACCAACATTGGTAAAAACTTAATGACTTTAGGACATAGGTTCCTCTTTCATTCATTCCTGAATTTGGATTATCAAAATAATTTTGCCATTTATAAGTTATTTTGTGCTTAATAGCAACCACTATAATGTTTAGTGAATGTTTTTAAAAACCTTTTATTCATTGGATATTTTTTAAATCAATTCATATATTTCAATAATATATTAAGAACCTTACTATATAAGAAAATCTTATATTTTCAACACCAAATTAAATCACCACTTCTAAATGTGAAAAACTAAGCAGGCATTGAATCAAAACCCATAACTAAGAACTAAAGAGATTACTTTGGAAAATGACTCCACATCTTTTTTCCCAAAAAAAAACTTTTACATGCTAATGAATTTTTGAATGAATTTTTTTGTAATTTTTTCTAAAAAATATTTAAATGTTCCCCAATGTTTTTTTTTTTTTGTTAATCATTATTGAATAAATATGAATTTTGAAAAGTGCGCAACTCCTTATAGATTCAATGTTTCATCTTGAAAAATGATCAAAATTTTAAGTCATCATCAAAAATTAAAATTCCATGTGCATTCTTAAGTTTTATTATATTCTACACTATAACTTTTTTTCATACATCATGTACATTGTAACCCATTTAGATGTGGTAAAAGACATTTGAAGCTTTGAAATTCTAAAACAATTTTGAATTTTTTTTTGAATTTTTAAAGTTTTAAAATTGCACATTTTTTAAAATATGAGTGTTTTTTGAGTGTGGTCAATATATTCTTATCATTTTTATTTTTTTCAATGACATCTTTTAATTATATGAGTCCTTTTGATAATCATTTGCAAAATTGACAACATTTGACGTAATAGGTGTATACTTTCAAACATTCTAAATTAAAACCAAAACTTAAAATTGGGTTAAATGAATTTTTACTTCACATTCATATGAGAGAAAAAAGACTAACTTGCCATGATTACTATGGTTTTAAATGGTAATTTTTTAAAAAAATCAATGTTTGATTTTGACTTACTATGTTTAACTTATGACACCCTTTTTGGCTCTTAGTTATTTGTTTTAACCCCATTACACTTGTTGTAGCTCCTATTTGTGTAACTACACCTACCTAACAAATGGAGTAATTAGATTTGGGCCATCATATGTAGTTCAAGTCACCATGATGCTCTTAGTTTAGCTTGGCCATTAACCATCACCATTGACACACAATTTAGGGCTTTTGCCAACTTTGCAATTTTCCACACATGTAGGATGCTAGAAATGTTTTTTTTGCAACCCCTTACCTCCAAGCTCTTTACCATCAGCTATAGTTATGCACACCATCAAATTTGGATCATGCTTGTAAGGAACATAAAGTTTTTGTTGTAATGAAGTTTATAGGATGAATTTTCATGTTTAAGGTTTAAAGAAATCAAAGTTCAAGTAAAAACATGTTAAAGGTGCAATGAAAAACCATCATAAATGAACAAGATACAAATTGTTTTTGAGATGTTTGATTTGATTTTGTTGTTGAGGTACTTTTGTTTTGCATTCATGGTTAAGATCTACATTTTGTTTATTGAAATGTTTTTGAAAGTTGGGGAGGTGTAAAATGCAACAAAAGAATGCTAGGGTTTGAAGTGATTCCTTTTGTGCTATGGTCATGCATTTGACTCCATTTTCGCCTTTTATTTTTTGAATGTATAATTTTAGATTTTAAATGCATCTCTATTTTGAGCTTTGAAATTTTTTCTTAATATGTGTTTTTGCTTCTTTGGTTAGGGTTTGACTTTTGGTTGTATGCATTTGCTCTTACTCCAAGTTCAAAAGTCAAAACTTTAAAACATCATATTTCAATTGTTTCATGATTTTGTCTTTTTCATTTGAAACCTCATTGTTTTTTTCCATCACACCAAGTTTCTTTTGTGCTCCAAGTTTACCTCTAGGATTTTGAAGTTTTCAACACATTATGTTTACTTCAAATTTGTCTTTTCATTCTAGGTTTGTAAAAAAAATTAATTTCTCATTTTATGTGGAGGGCAATTGAAAGTTTGAATTAATTGTTAATGTTATCCTCAAGTTTTTGTTTTCAAGTTTTACCAAGCCTAAAACCCCTTCTAAGTTTTTGATCTCACATTTCACCAAACCTTAAATCTTTCGACAATTCTAAGTTAAAAGATTTGAACTCCCCATTTGTTTATGCTCCTTGGGTTTATCATTCTTTTATGTGTTAATGGCACTGTCAAAACCTCCTCCAAATTTTTTAGTTCGTTTCTTGTTCTTAGCAACAATAGTCCCAAACCTTCATAAAGATATTACATCTATAGACTTCCCAAGCTCATTTGCTAGTTTGTCATTCATGTCAATTTCACATGTGTCTTTAATATCGTTTAATGCAACTTTGAAGCAAAAGAATGTGATGATTTCTAAAAGCACATCCATGGATCAACCTATTTTTATAAATCTTACCTTCGAAACTCAACCTAATGAATCCAAGAAGGCAAAGAATTGTAAATGGGAGGTAAACAAAGTTTTCTAAAACTATTGGGCTTTTAGGTTTCCACGATCTAAACCAATTGTTGGGTTTGATTGGGAAAATGAAAATGATAAGGTGTAAAATTTGTTTTAACATTAAAGGAAAAAAAAAACTTCTAGTGCCAAAACTTGACTCCTTCATCAAGCATTTTGGTTTGAGGAAATGCACAAGGCTAAACCTAGATTTGTTATGGGCCAAATTTATGTTTTCCCTACTAATTTTCATGTGAAAAATGATAAATTGTATACATCTAGAGGGTAAGACAATGTTGTTGTTCAATTTGTGAATAGTGACAAGGTGGAGAAAAATTTAAATACCTACAATTTGTGTCGATATTTCATTTGTTACAATAGGGTTGTTCATTAACATATTTTAAGGATTTCAAAACCTTGTTTCAATTTTTAAAAATAAAAAATGGCTCGCACAAGCATTAGACCATGGTAGAAACAACACATAACATTGTTTTGCAAGCCATAAAGTTAACTATTCAAAAACTCAATTTATCTTGGTGAATTATGATGAAGTGATTACTTTTCACAACCAATCCTAGTTATCTATGCATGTGTATATGGTTGAGCAATGGAGAAGGGTTCCCATTTTACTTAATTTGTCGTGGGTTATAAATGGGGTGATGATTAACAATCTAACATTACAAATTGTGCAAAACTTGGTTGAATTTGGAAGGATGAACAAAATGGATGTGGCAAACAAGCTTATTTGTTTTGGGACAAATGGTGTGACAATACTTTAAGGCATCAAATTTGGTGTCATTACGCAGTTCATGTAAAAACATGTTCCTTTTGTAAATGGTGTGCATTACATGGCACATTGCACAAACCTTGTTGTCTAGAGTCTCAATGGATTAAGCTTGGTGAGGAAGATTGAAACCTTGCTTGTTAGTATGCATAATTGTTTTACCCACAACCCTAAACGGGCTTTTAAAGCAAGCAAATTGGCTAACCTATCGGAATGCAAAGGTAACAAAAATTTGAAGAACATCAAGACTTGTTGAGTTTTAATGTTGTCACCAGCCAAATGAATCTTGAATGAGTACAAGACTTTGGATGTGAAAATGGCTACAAATAGTGTAGCCATTAACATCACCAAAGTTAATTATGAGTTATTTGTGACACTAAAATGTTGTTGGGCCTTGCTTGTATCATTCCCTTACTCGAGTTGGTCCAAAGGTTGTCCAAATTTGCACAAGACTTTGAGACTTTCATATGCAATTTTGTAGCTCCTTTCAAGTTGGCTAATATTGCAAGCACATTTTGGCCACTTTAAACTTGGGGGTCTCTAGTACTTTTGGTGGGCCAATATTAAACCCTATTATTCTTGATGAGCTTTATAGTTTTTAAAAATTACCCATGCAAAATCCAAGTTACAATGTTACCTCCCCATGACTACAACCCAACTACACGATTATGGGAGAGGATTGATTTTAGTGCTATTTTGCACCACCATGTCTTAGTGGTTTATTTTGACAAAAATGTGTATGGTCATGGACAATGTGAAAGACAAACACACTTTCTCCAACCTTGCATTCATTAAATCAAAACTGCAAAATTGACTCAGTACCCATTTGGACCTTGTTGTTCAATTGTATGTGCAAAAGTTACACCCTGGACATTTTCCCATTTTACATTCTATGTGTGATTAAAATAAGAAGCAAGCAAGATATGGGTTCAATGTTTGTCATTATGTTTGGGTTGCATATGTTAGTCAACTATTGATTAGAAACCACTTATGTATTGGGAGTTAATGAGATGTTACAAATTTGAAATATGATGTCTCTATTTCTATGGTGGTTGAAATCGTTTGTGTCATATTTAATTCAAATGTTGGTTGTGAAAGGTGATGATGATATGAGTCATCGACTCTAACACTCCAGGGAGCCTCAAATTCCTTTTTTTTTGGTTCTTATGTCTTGATTTTGTTTCTGATTGGATTTGAGCTGCAAGGTGGGGCTTGAGTTGTAGTGGGAAGCACCCTTTTAAGGTTAAGGTTCAAATCCCTTTCAAACCATTTGTTTTGAATGTAGGTTCAAGCTTCACAAATATAAGCACAAATACCAAATTTAGGTGTGTTGTAGCTGGGGGGGGGGTGGTGAGTGAATTCTTCATATTTATTTGGTCATCACTTGTGAAGCCAGCTCTGTTTTTATGCTTTCTCATGTTTACTACTCATTACTAGGTTTTCATTTGTGAAGATGGCAACATTTTTTAAGCTTCTTCATCATTTGGAATCTGCCCTATATTCAATCGCCACAAAAACTAGCATATTGAAGTCTTTGTTGCCACTTGTTCTACATGGTTAAGCATCCTTTAATCACAAAAACTGCATCAGCAAACATGCACATAAAACTCACTATGGGTTCTTGTCACATAGTATGAACACATCTTACTTCAAATAGTCAGAACATGAGCAATTTGTTTTCAATATAGCCATCTGATTGAACACCAAAAAAAAAAAAAACAAAATATGCAAATTGAGCACCCTGCAACAACCACATGGGAACCAAACCCCCTAACCTGGAGAAATTGAAATAAAATACACTACTCCTCACTCTGGAAGTATGAAGCAACCTTCCAATGGATAGAAACTATCAGTGCTTTCTTTCTTTTTCTTTTTCCAATTTTGTAATGTAGCCCAGGTGTGATCCATAAGAGGATTAAAGCAAATATGGCCACAAACAATAATTGAAAAAAAGAAGAAAATAAAGCATATTTTTATATTACTTGCTACCCTACTGGAACTTAGCACAAAAATCAGGCGATATTTATTCCCCCTGAAATATTGAGTTATAAAGCCTGAAAAATGCTTTTATGTTGGCATTTTTAAAAATAAAATTTGCCACTGCCACAGAATTTCGCCTAAAATAACCCCTGGAAAATCATGTGTCCGCAAGCCCAAGAACAAGTTGGCCACTCAAACAAGAGGTTTAGGAATTTGAGCAACCCTTTTCAGAAATGGACCGGAGGTTTGATCAAATTATTAAAGTAAGCAAAAGTTGAAACCAAAAGGTTTCTTTTGCAAATCCAAGGACCAAATAACACTGGCCCTCTGTCCTTTCAAGTGTTGGATGGGTATTTGATTGTCTTGTTAACCGCCGGTTCTGGTTTTTTGAAATTTTAGAATCAGAGAAGCTCGGGTTCTGGGTATTTGATTTTTGGGAACCACTGGTTTTTGGTATTTGATTTCAAGAACGGTAATTAGGAGACATCAAGAACCACCCTGATACCCGATAGGGGTTTGATGAGGGTTCTAATGTCTGCCCAACACTCGTCTTTTTCACAAGGGGCACTGTTGACGGTCTGCAGGGTCAGCTTTTCATGAAATGCTAGTGTCAAACAGGCATCCCAAGATTTGATTCAAGAGTCAAAATGGTGACTAGGTAACTGTATCAATTCAAGGAACAAACATAGCTTAGCAAAAATAAAATTGACTCCAAAAGAAAAACCAAATGGTGAAAGTTTAAGCCTAGGTTTTGTAAACTCTGGATTGGTTAATATATGATCATGAGGAAGCAGGTTAGTAGGGTTAGGGTTTGGGTTAGGTCAAACTCGTATGCTTATTTTCATTTGCTCTTAATTATTTTATTGTGCTCCCACACACATAAAAATCACTGACTGAAATTTCTTGGTATATTTGCAGGGCGCCATATGCAATGGATGTTTTCTCCACAAAAGGTAGTGCATTTCAAAATGAAAAATGCCCACTCCCTTGAAGAAATTTCTGTCGAGGTGCTTTATGTTGGGTTATGCCCTTGACAAGGGCACTCCCCAAATAAGCGCCGCTTTGATCCTCTTTTGGGGGCACTTATTTCAGGAATGCTCCTCTCCTCAGTTGTTAACCTACACTTCATCTTCTATTATTGTGGTTGAAGCTCTGTTTTACTTTGTACTTTTGTTTTAATTTTACTTGTACAAGTTTTTGTCTTTGTACTCAATTTGCATCATGAGTTCATTTTTCTCTTTTCTTTGTTTGCTTTCTATTGTTTCTTTTTCTTTTTTGTAATTTCGGGTCCAATTTCAATGCACTTGTCTTCTTTTGTTGTCTTGCAATAGAGAATTTCCACCAACGTTTAGTATGTGACCCTGCAAAATGGTTTCTCACATCCAAGTTTTAGTTACTAACTTTTTCCCAACCCCACCCATAAAACTGAAACTGGGACTGCAAGGAGGTAGGAGACTACTAATAGCAACCCACTTGGACCAATCAAACTATCTAGCCAATCAAAAACAGGGAGCAGTCAATAAATATGAATTGACTGTGTTTATTAGACTGTTCCAGGGCTCTGGAAGCTGTAAGTTTTTCCAGGGTCCCAGTAGTCCTCCAGTGGATTCACTGGATTGGATTGATAAACCTCAGCCATGATTTCCAGGGCAGGGTCATATGCTGAGCGTTGGTGGAGATGCTCTTAGTGTGCAAAGGCCAGCAGTATTGCAAATCAGTGGAGGCAATTGTGGTTTCAACTTTCTTTGTTTTGTTGCTTTAGATGTTAATTTGTACCATACTAAGCTTTCTTTTGTGATGAAATTTTCTCATGTTCCCGTTGCATTGTGATGTCTTGGCTAGCTATGGCAAAATTTGAAGGTGATTCTATCTATCTTGTTTAAAATTTTAATGAAGCCTTTGTACTTTTGACTACTTTTGAATGACCATGCTGTGATAGCAATTCTTGATGCCTCTGTTTTTGAAAGAAAAATCATGACAATTTTCTTAGTATGGTGGAGCCACTTAACTGAGTCTGAGAAGGAGAGAGAGGTCCACTCAATTGACTTTGGTCATACTTCATCTAAGAAGACCTTAGAACAAGTTTGACTAGGTGGCTCCCTCCTTTACAAATGGCATTCTCATTAGAACAAGTGTATACCCTACTTCCTTAGCAGCTTCAACGCCAATAATATTCTTTTTAGAAATTTTCTAATTAAAAAAAATTGTGATGAATCTTCAAAAATATTCCATCTGTCAAAATGAACATTTCAAAATTAAGCTGCCAAGTTAGTGAGGTACCGGGCACATTGAACCAGCACTCACCAGTGCACCATGAAGGAGGGATGATAAGTGGTCAGGAAACAATTTTTCTGTTGGGTTCCAGTTGCCCAGCTAACTATGGTGGTTAGCTCAATGCTTTTTTTACTACCTATTTACTAACAACCCACAAGTGGATTGGGTACTTGGTTGTCAAGGTACTCAGTTCTCACTCATTTGAGAACAGTTGGTTTTCAAAATCGGTTCTTACAAATTTGGTTCTCAATTTTTTTTTTAAATGAATAAAAAAAAATCCTACCTACTAGAGTTTTTGGTAAACTGACCTTGCATGGGCCTTTCTTTCATCCCTTAACTCTTTTTCAAGCTGTAAGTTCATTGTTGTAAAATAATGAATTTTTAAAAAATATGGTATAAAATGTTGAAACTTAAGATTTAATGCACATGGTTCAAAAATATTTAGTACAACTAGCATCGCCAGTGAACAATATTAATTAGTTTTAAATAATAATAAAAAAGACAGACAAAATGAAATTTAGAGTTTGATTCTTGTTGAGCTCCATTTAAGTTCATTGTACTTTTCTCACTAGGTTTTAGAAATCTCATTCTCTTTATAATTTTATGACCCTTTTTTTTAATTTTATAAAAAACTCTACTACCTATTGGTCTGAGAATCAGACCCAGGTTCAACCCATACAGGAACTCAAGTCTCAGTTTTTTAAAAAAATCATTGAGACTGAATCTTTCTCTTGGGAGAACTTCGGAGTCATTTTTCAGCCCAATTCTCATCAAATGCGATATATAACGATTCTCAATTTGAAAATCGGACTGAAAACCAAGATGAGAACCGAGTACCCCTGTGAGAACCGCTCAACACTGGTACATACCTTCACACCCAGCACATGGTATTTTTATTTTTTTTTGTAGTACCCACCCATTCCCTCATGACCTTGAGTATTGTGGACAAGTGGTATGTAAAGCCTGAAGCTGTGGGCTTTACTAGAAAACCCTAAACCCAGTCGTTCTTATGGTGAGGGGACGGGAAAGTTGATTTTATTAGTAACCACCTCATCAGGGGAGTAGGGAGTTTTTTGTAAGCTTATCCAAGCATGTTACACTAGACGTGAGTTTTTTTTCTGCTTAGTTTTTGAGTTGTGGCAGATGGAATTTGCATGTAACTTGACCAACTCTCAGGATAAGATTAAAATTTTGTATAATTATAGCAATGAGGTTCTCTAACACTATCAACTTGCACACCTTGGCATGCAAAGTGGTCATACTTTGTTTTGTGGGCTAGGTAAAATTGCGATATGATAATGATTTACGTTCGACAACATGTTATCCAGCACTTCGGAACTGCGCAACGACACTTCCTCAGCACTCTTCTAGCCTTTACTCAAGTCTCATAGCATGAGCCCTCTCTTTAAAGGCCGCCCTCATGTAGGCAGAGCTTACCACAGGCATATACTTTAGATCAAGCAGTTCAACAAAGCACGACATTATTGAAAGGATAAAGCCCCATGGTCAGGTCTGCCTTGTTTGGGCCCAATTATGGTAAAGGGCACAGATGAGGACTTTACTGTGCTTGGAGACTCTACAATTTTGGTTTTTTTTTTTTTTCCCCTATGATACTTCTCAGGTATCCGCTGGGTATCAGGAGACAAAAATTAAAAATTAAAATCAGGCTTTTCGAAAATAATGAAACACCTGCAAAAGCTTGAGCATTTTGGAGGAAAAGGGCACAAAAACAAAAGTCAGAAGGTGAGAACTTTGGGCAAACCATATGAGATAAAATTGAGGATTGTTAACATGTGATAAAAGTGCACATGCTAGGAGTGGCAGGTGTGTGTCATAAGGATATTATTCAAATGGAAACTTCCCTTACTTTGTAGGGCCATAATTTTTATGTTACTAAATAGAGTTAGATGATTCAAAAGCTTACTAGAACAGCCCAAGCTCAGCTACAAATTATTTTTAGATTCCATCACTAATAGAGTGTTGAACATGACGTCATTGTCTTCTATTATATTAAGTGTTCACTCATAAGTGATTTTATACTAGTCAAAGGTGAATCAAATGCTTTGATTCTTGCATTTTGATATTATATTTGACCTCTGAATTTTATTTTTTTAAATCCAAAATATGGGCATTTTCTTTCATTATTATATAATAAATAAATAAATAAGTAATACTCTTTTTTACCCCAAAAAGGTGTATGTGATAAGGGAGTACCTGAACACTACCCATCAACCCAAAAAAATAGTTTCTGTATACCTGGACCCTAAACTGATGAGAAGTTTTGAATGTTAAATATACCCTTACCTGATGGATACATAAATTAAAAATAATTTATATACACTTACTCAAGGATATATCAAAAATAATATACCTACACAACACTGATTTTTATCACTTGTGCAAGTTCTCACCGTTTGTACTTGGAACCAACGAGTGAAGGTGGGGTATACAAGTGTTGCAGGTTCTTGGATTTCAGCAAGTTCAGGTCAAGGTTATAGCTCAGGTTCTAGGGTTCAAGGTATACTGGTATAATACACTTGACTCTCCACATAAAAGAACCAGTTCTAGATTTTAACCCTTTCACAGGAGGTTGTGAAAAGACATACCCAGTACCAGTTCTGACATAGTAGGTACCAGTTCTCAACCAGTGTTCTAAAATATCAAAGGACCTGGTCAAAGAATCTACCCTAAAGTGTCAGTTCTTTGCCAGTTTAATCAATCTAAACCAGCACCCAGCTTAGAACCACTATAATTGTGACAGCTGAAAAGTGGGAACTGGGAGAACAACTTACTTTACCCAAAGGTCAGTTTCATCATTAAATAATCCTTTGATTATTGATTTCACTTATTCATATGACAATATCATAGCAGACATGTGTACATTGTGAATTTTATTTTTATTTTAAAATTAGGATTGATTTTTTTAAAAATTAAGTCTTAGTGTTTTTTGTCAGTGTGGAAGCTGACCCTAGGCTATGGAATTCATAAACTCAAGATCATGTCATTCACATTGTGAAAACTGGGAACCAGAAGCAAGACCAATTTCAAATTATTTTTATCATAAGTGGAACTGAAAGTTCTTCCCCAAAATAAAGAAGTACCCAACACTGCTACCCATTGCTGGGTTTCATCCTCGAAAGCTCTACACTTTGGAAACATCACAAAAAGGCAGGGATAATAGAGTTATCCCTAAACTCAACCTGTCTTCAGGCCATAGTTCGATCCTCTAATCCCTGTTTCATCCCCAATTTGAGTGTATCCACAAAGTGAACAGAACTGGATAACATTCCATGAAACTGGGTTCAGAAAATCTGCAATATCTGATTCTAACAAGGCTTGATTTAAGGAAGAATGGGCAGCAGCAGGTAAGGCAAATCCAAAACTGGGGGTTGAAAATTCCCCTAAAATAAATTTGGGTGAGACAACTAGTTTCATCCCCTATACTATTTTCATACTAACTTTTTTATTTCATCCCCAGGTATGGTGAAACTGGGGCCCAGTAGCCCAGTTTGGGGTATTTTGCAGATAACAACTCTACTAAGCATGGGCATAGCTAGAATTTGCAGTAGGATTTCACATTGCTTGTTGTATATGCATGTATAAATCTAAGTGGATCTGCAGCAGGATTGTCAGACTGTTGTTCAGATTATCTTACTCCCTGATTGGATTTGCCAACAAACTGCCAAATAATTAATTCAATCTTAAATCTTAACTCTGGCACTTGATTTTTTAATTCTGAAATTTTCGACAGGTAATGATTATAAAAAATAAAAAATACATCCTTGCCATGTTTATGGGAAAGTCTACACACACTCTTAAATTCTTGACCTTTAAGGTCTGCAGTATAAACCCGACTGTTGAGAACCTGCGTATTCTTAATTTTACAATAATTATAAATTTTTTGACATAAGTAATATTTTTTTTTCAGAAACTCGACAAAACGAAAAATAATTTAATTTATGCCGAAACCGTTCATGTACTTAATAGTAGCTGAAATGAATGAACCAGGTCCCACTAGTTTCATTGCTAGCCTAGAGGAGCTGCTGAAGCTGATTTGGTTTGGTTTGTTTCCCGTCCATGCAGAAGGAGATGGAAAGAAAGTGTCTATTGTGCAGTTGCCTAACTGCGAAGGAGAATTTGGTAGAAAGTCAGTACCGAGATCTATCAGGTCATGAGCAGCCTGGTTCAATTAAGAGTAAGTAGTGCAAAGTAGCCAGGCTCTTAGGAAGGGCCAGGCTGAAAATGGTGACAAACAATTTTAGGAATAAAATTTTCATGCATGCAATGAGAAAAGGCTCAACATGCACTCAAGGGCTTGCAATTTGGGGTCAGGAGGAGGGAGAGTGGGGGATTTGGATTTTGGTGTTCCAATCATTTTCCCATCTTGTTCCCACAAGGTCCCCATTGACATTCCCAATCTGTTCCCCAATCTATTTCCAATAGCACAACAGTTTATCCCATATCTTTTGCCCAAATTTTTACCCTTGTAAACTAGATAGCTAAACCGAAGGCAAGGCTATTTTCAGATGGTTCATAGCAGGAATATTCTTTATGTTTAGGGCCAAGTAAAGAGGCCCATCACCCTCTGAAAACAGGCAAGTTGAATACACCCCAAAACTAATTAAAACCATTGACAAAACAAGTAGCCATGCTCTTAGGAAGGGATATTAGCCTAGGCCAAAAATGGTGACAAATAGCTTTAAGAATAGGATTTTCATGCACTCAATGAGATAGCTTAACACACACAAAAGAGTGCTCACCTTTTTTCCTTTAAGGGTTGCAAGGTTCAATTTTTTCAGATTTTTGTGTTCCCACCATGTTCTTGATGTGTTCCTAATGGCTCTCAACATGTTCCCAATGTATTTCCCCAGATGTTCCCAATATCACCCATTGTCCCATATTCTTTGCCCAAAGTTGAACTTTCATAACCTATAAAGCTGGGTCAAAGGGAAGCACCTCTATACTTCTGTTTTGGGGAAGGCCCAATGTTTCAAAAAATTATTATGATCAGCTGATCAAGATGACTCCTTGCCAACAAACAAAAAAACAAAGCCAAATTTTTTTTTTGGGTGCACCATCCCCCCTCCCCCCCCAACAAATTAATACAACTAACATACAACCTATTTGTATGTTTTGATCTGGTTATGGATGATTTTGGCTTGACTGTCACTTTGTTGAATCTGGCTATGGATGATGCCAAGTTTTGCCAAATCTTCCTACAGATGATTGCCACTTTGGCAACATCACAAAATTCATTAAAAAGATGTAGAGGATGCACATAATTGCAGAAAGGCCACCCACCCCACTGGTTCCATGTTATCTCTCTACATGCCATGAGGCTATTTAGCCTGGAATTTTAAATTTAGACTTTGATGCCCCTGAGTTACTCTTAAGCCTAGTTCACACCCAGAGGTAAATCCGAGTTATCTGTGTGCAACAAACTCAACAACTAGAAACCTATTGAGATATAATATGTTAATTCACAGAAATGCTTTGGTGGAATCCTTGCTATCACTTGGTGTTTTTAAAATTTTAAGGGACTAGTTAGTAGTCATATATATTTCTAAAACATAGATTTGAAGAGAAAAACAAAATGTTGCATGGAATGGAAGGTCCAAATATGGGCTTATAACTCAATGTTATGTTGTCAAGCACCAAGTTCTATCCAAAAGAATTCTACTTCTTGCTCACCATTGTGGATGCCCTCCTTCTTCAACACCATCTTCACGGGCCCTTTCTTTGCCCACCATCATCAACAATAGGAACACCTAGCAATGCCCAACAACATATTGATATTCAACGTCCATGGCATGGAGATATTTTGAACCATAATCTCTAACTTCAACAATTGCAATGATCCTTTTGATGGAGGTAAGCTTCTTCATTTGCAATTGCAAATAGTCAATGTTTTCAAGGAACCTTGAGTTTGCAAACAAAGTGTCGTCAAGGAATCTTGAATCTACAAACAAAGAACAACAACAGTTAGTGATTTTTCTTGAAGATTGCATCAATGTAGTTACATCTATCAACAACACCAATGCAAGAGTTGCAACAAAAAAAAGAAACACAGGTAAGAAAAAAATTAACAACACCAAGTCAAACACATCAATTGAAATGCATTTAAAGGAAACCAAGGTAGTCAAATTGGGAGCACGAAGGGATAATGGCACTCATCAAGTCAAAATCAATTTGAAACAATTACAATAAAATGGAAAAAAAATTCTACTTCTATCATGAACATCATTTTTTTTTGTGGTGAAATTTCGCAACCTTGCAACCAAAAACAAAAGTGTGCAAATGCCCCAAAGGAAAATCAATGGCCAAATATGGTTTTGTCACCATATATCTAATGATGACAAGAGTGCTCTAGCCATTTGGAAGATCAAGGGATTTTGTTTGTCACAACCAAGAGCTACCACTCTCTATCATTGGTTATCAACTCCCTTCCTTCCAAGGACCCTGTGTAGCTAGCACAATGTTCATAAGATGTTAGTCATTGCCATCCATTCTACAAGCATAGGAGAACAAATCACCACCTGTATTGATGTAACATAAGAAAGTGGGAGTAGGTTAGTAGGATGAATTCTAATCTGTAAGGTTTAATGCACATGATGAAAAAATATGCAAGATCCATGGATTAAAGGTTAAAGACAATCATCAAAACATCAACCATTGAATCTTACATGATTGATGAATGGGGAGGTGCATAGGTTTGTGTGCATTTGATGCATTTGTTGCACAACTCATTTTGTCCTTGATTTATCATTCTTATTGAATGTAGGAAATGTTGGTTCAACTTGGCAGAATGACAAAAGGAAGAATCGCAAGTAGAAGCACACGAAATCAACACATTCAAATATGCATGCATTGCATAATCTTTGTGTGATTTCTTTGCATTTGCATATGTTGAAGCTTTCCATTTCTATGTTTATCCAAAATTGCTTGTCTTTTTAAGCTTGACCACCCTTATTGATCTTTTTCAACTTGAAACTTTGATTTTATCATTCTTTGATTGAGATTCATCTTACTTGGTGTCTGATAATTATAATCCCTAGACTATCTGACATCATTTGTTTTGTATAAATTTGCTCTACTTATTAACATAGTTTGATTACTTTTGACAATTTTTTGTTTGTTAACTATGGCACCACTTCACCCTCCTCTAAACTTCAAATTTCAATTTTTTTTACAGGAATAAGTCCTATAACAAGCAATCCAAATGTTATGTCATCCACTAGTGCTTGATCCACTTCTACAAATCTCCCATTTTTTTAATCACTTGTTAATGTAGTTAATCCTTCTGATGTTCATGTAAATTTGGTTGCAGATGTCATATTTGTTGATGCTACACCTTAAGATGCTACTAAAGATCTTGTAGAGCCCGCATCTATGAAACCAAGAAAGAAAAAGTCTAAAAGGTCTAAATGGGAGCTTAATAGAATGTATCAAAAACTTTAGGCTATAAGATTTTCTTGGTCTAAACCTAGTTTTATTAAATTTGGGAGGTTGAGGATTGTGAAGTGCAGAATTTGTAATGCCATTGCGGGGAGGGAGAAGCTATTGATATCAAAACTTGATTCCTTAATCAAGCATTTGGGCCAAAGAAAAGCCCAAGCCCAAGGTGAAAATAAAGGAATGTTATTTGAGTCCCACTAACTAACATGTGAAGAATGAAAAATTGTATACATGCACAAGTCATGATTCTATTGTTACATTATGGTTACAAATGGAGACAAGGCAAAGAAAAAGAAAAAGTATCTCCAATTTATTTCATTGTGGCATCTATTGGCGAAAGGTCGGCCCATGAAGAACTTTGAAGCATTGAAGCCTTTCTTCCAATTTTTGAAGATACCAAATTGCCCAAGAAAGCATTAGTCCAATAATGCAAGGTGGACAATGGCAGAAATGATGCACTAGATTGTTATCCACACCATCAAAGTTGTAGTTCATAAAGGTGATTTCATATTGATGAGTGCAAATGAAATTACCACCATAAACAACCAATCTTGGTTGTCTATGCATTTGTACATTGTTGAAGCATGGAAGAAGCTTCCCATATTGCTCAACCTTTGAAAGGTAATAGATGGAAACATGTCAAATACAATGATTTCTATGATTGTGGAAAGCCTTACTAAATTTGGAGGGCTAACAAAGAGTGATCTAGCCAAAAAGCTAGTTTGTTTTGGAATAGATGGGGTGATGATTTTTTAAGGTGCAAAAACCAAAGTCACCATACAACTCATGACAAAATATGCACCATTTCTTAGTGGTGTGCATTGCATGGCACATCGCACAAAACTTGTAGTGCAAGCCCTAAGTTCTTTGAGTTTGGTGAGTAAGATTGAAAGACTCCTTACTTATATGCATAACTATTTCACACATAGCCCTAAGCAACACTTGGAGACTAGCAAGTTGGCTAAGTTGTTGGAATGTAAAGGCAACAAGATCTTGGAAAACATCAAGACCCATTGGATATTGATGCTATCACCTTTGAAGAAAATCTTGGCATAATACAAGGTGTTGGTTGTGGTTGAGGACAGTGCAACCAATGCAACTGCCAAAGTCAACTATGAATTACTATGTGATGTGGCAACATTGTTAGGACTTTCTTATGTTTTGCCCTTGTTGGAAACAATAGCAGGACTTTCCAAATTTGCACAAGGGCGGCATACATTTATTTGTCACTTTGTGTGTGCTATGAAACTTACTAAAGCGGATTTGTTGACAAACAAGAGTTATGTTGCCCAACATTTTTCCACCTTCTTGGACCTTGTTGAACACATCATTGAGGCTTTTCATTTGACTTGGTGGACTTACCCTATTTCCCAAGTCAAATTTGTTGTCTTTTATTTGGAATCATTTACCCACAGTATGGACTTGCTCTAGAGGCGGAGACCACATTTGCAAGGCATTTGGCAATAATCTAAGCACATTTTGGGCACCCAAAGACCTTAATGACTGTTGGGCACTTTGTTGGGCCATTGTTGGACCCTATTTTGCTTGACAAATAGTTTTCATTCCTTAAATTGACAATGCCCAACCATTGCCATGCTGCCTTGTTGCCTCCCCATGATTGTAACCCCACCACACGATTGTGGGAAAAGTTTTCATCAAATGTGATATTGAATGACTAGATTTCAGAATGGTTTAATTTTGTGCAATTATGCATGGTCATGGTTTTGGGGAGTGTGGAGGATGAGCACACCTTCTCCAACCTCTCATTCATGAAAAGCAAACTTCAGAATCAACAACACATCTTGACTTGGTTGTCCGAATGTATGGCCAAACTTTTTACACATTGGAGACCTTTCCATTTTTCATGGCAATGTGTGAGTGGAACGAGCATTGGACCTAATATGAAATGTTGGATTAATCAAGTTTACTATGTGTATGTCAAAGGTTGTTAATTTTGTGCATTCAATATGAGACACTAGCTTTCACTAGTTTGGTACCAATTTTGTACTACAATGGAGATTTTTCAAACAAAATATATATTGAATCCTACTGAAGCCTATCCTTATAAAATTTCTTATTAATGTGAGCTCTTGATGTTTATTAGAATACAAATTGTTCCTATTGTGTTGCAACTTTCCTCACCACATGTCTTATCATATTTAGTAGCCCCTTGAACTTAGGTGTGAAAAAAATTGTAACAACTTGAACCCAAAACATTCACTAGGTTCTCACCACCACATTACAAACAAAAATAATTTTACATAGCCAAATGTAGAGCTAAAGTTTTTTGGCATAGTCAATTGAAATGACTAGCCCAAAAAACAATATGCCAGTTTGGTATGCCACTAGAACCACATATAGCCATCCACCATACCTATTGAAATTGGGAAAAAAACCCATATCATGAAAAATGTAATTTCTTTCAACACATGCAGAATGGATCTACATGTAAGGATAAGTGGAAATCAATAAGTGGAAAATTCAAAAAGCTATTCAACCCCCTACAAGAAAATAAGCATAATGAACATTATTGGATGATGAGCCCACAAAACAAGGTTGATCTTTATTTGTCAATCTTGTTTTTTAAGAAGGTCCTTCTAAGACACAATTTTGGAATTCATGGGGGAAAGGTCCATATTAATCCTTCCCATGTTTGGGATCACATGAAGGACTTCAACCACATATTTTTAAGCCCAAATTGGATTCAACATTGAAAAAGCAATTGATCTCTTGATGGAGGGGGAAAGAAGGATGACTAGATGGGTATGAAAATATCCTTATATGAAATGATGCCTAAAGTGGTCAACAATTACCTTTAACAATGCATTTGGCTCAATCATGACCTTTCATAAATGCAATGAATAAAGATGCATGCAACATCTTAATGTTTATTCCAATGCAAAGTCACATGCAAAGTCAAATGCATATGATTTAGTGCAAACTATAATGCATATAACTACAATGTTGATTGCAATAGACACCCATAATGCAAGGGTAAAAGCATGGTTAGGTGATTCAAAATTGACATTTGAAAAAACACAATTTACAATAACTACAACATAGTTTGCTAAATTTACATAAACCTATGTAACACTTAACAAATTATGTTATCCAATGTGCATTTTCCTATACATTTTTGGTCAGAAAAATTTGTAAATCAACATAAAGATTTCACTCTACATGTGATTGATCAAAAATTCCATATGAAAGCTTGGATTTTGGAAAGAAATTTCTTGTACATCAATTTTTAGAATTAGAATTCCTTGAAGTGAGAAAATATCAATGTATTTTATTTTTATACACCTCATTTGATGTGTGATGAATTTTGTTTGTGTTACAAAAACAATGGCATTATTTCAAAGATCCACTATGGGTCCATTTTTTTTTAAAAAATTGGGTTTATTCATAGTTGGTGTACACAAAAAGACTATCTAATAGCAAAAGGACTGCAAAGGACTAATTTTAATTTTATAACAATTTTTGCATTATAATTAAATTGTGGGGCAATTGCACATTCTATAATCCTTTTTTTTTATGTCATGGGGGTATTTTCTAAGGGAATGGCTTTAAGTTTGGTATAATATGTGTTGGGATATGATTGAAAATTATAAAATGCAATCACCTAATTAACATATAACACTTGAAGATAAAATGCTATCATTTCATTATAAAATGAACTTTTAGAATAATGTAACATCTTTATTCTTTTATTACATAATAAACATGTGTGAAGTGTTGATTTTTTTCCTACTATAGTTGTGAGGCTATTATAATGTTAAAATAAAGGCTTACAAACAATTTTAATATTTTAATTTATCAAGTCCCCATGGGATTGCCAATATTTTATAAAGTTCATGATTTTTTAAAATGGAAAAATTGAGAATTTTTTCTTTGTAAAAAAATAATATTATCACCTTACATAACATTTGCCAACTTTAAATTTTGAGAAAATTCATGTTTTTGCTTCTAACTTTTCCCCTAACTAATCAAATCAAAACATGTGTCACAATTTAGAAACTTGTAAGTTTGAAGTTCAGGTATTCCATGTGCCTTTTACTTTCAAATAGAAAATTTTACATTCCCAAGACACAAAATATTTGAATTTATGGACTCCACATGTGCCATTTTTGGTCCACCTTAGTGTGCATTCACCCTATGGGTTGTTGTATGCCTACAATAAAATGATGTCATGTTAAATTAATAAAAACATCTAAGAATAGATTGGATACAAAATTTCAACATGTGTATGCGCTTTTTTAATATATCAAATTAACATGGGGAGGGTGAAAGCATGAATGCATGGACAATTTGGACTATCAGACTTGTAATTTTTCTAGATTGCATACAAACATAAAATTAAAATCATATTTAACATTATCAATTTTTAAATTATTTATGTTGTCGTAGACTTTAATGGGGATCATCATAAAAATTATGGATGAAAAATAAGAGGATTATGGAACTCGTAATGGACTTTTGAAATGACAACACTATGATTATCACATAGAATTTTTTTAAAATGTGGACTTAAAAAATACGCCAAATAGTGTCAAAATACAAAATAAAAAATAAAAAACAAAACTTCATTAAAGAAAGAATTTATTGGTCAAGTGCATTAACTTTCCTAATATATATATAATTTTTTAAAGTTTTAAATGACATGATTGTTGTAAATTTTTATCCTTGAAAGTCCATTTCACATTAAAAAATTTAGTCTTTTGTGTGTATTTTTTATTAATCACATATTTAGGGATGTTCATAGGTTGGCTTATTAATATTTATGATTAAAATCATAAGGGATAATTATATGATCAGTTGTGCATGGACATCTAGAGTAATGTCGTAGAATTGCTTCCATTGGAAAAAACGATTCTAGATTGTTAAATGGAAGTTTTAATTTGAACCTCCATTCAATTACCAAAACCCTTACAAATGGGTTAGAAAAAACTGCTTCTTTAAGGAATTCAAAAAAGACCATGGGGTGGGGTGGGATGGCACCCAAATTTGACTTAGGCTTGGGGTGGAACCTAAAACACTTACAAGCTCCCAAAAGGCCATGGAAGTGGGTAGGGAAAGGCTAAATTTTTTGGCTTGGGTTGGAAGTAGAAATCAATTTATTCTATGTGCTGGACATAAGAGATGGGGTATTGGCTTGGGTTGGGGTAAGAAATTAAATTATTCTATGTGCTGGACACAAGACATGGGGTATGGGGTTGGGTTAGGGTAAGAAATAAAATATTCTATCTTTCATGGATGTTAGGAAGTAGAATATTGACATGTGCTTGAGGTAAAATATTAGAACATTATATGTCTTGGGACCTCAAGATATGGATTATTAGCTTGGGCTAGGGTAAGAATTAGAATATTCTACGTCATAGGACCCCGAGTAATCTAGGGTACATTTTGACCTAGGCCTTATGTAACATGTGGTCAATTTTGGTCGAAAAACCAGATGGCCCATGGTCAAATTGTTATGGTGGCCTAGGCCTTGGGCCACCACATCATAGGCAAAAGGCATTTGTGTTTGCCTTCAAGTATCCTAGGGTTATATTGCCCAAAACTAGTTTTCTTTCAATGTTGCCCACAAATTATGCATAAGATTTGTTTAGGTTCATTACCCAAACATTGATTTTTTGTTTCCTTTGGGATTCGGGGTAGGGCAAAATGGGTTTTGGGGCTAGGGGGGTTGGCGCGGCGGGGAGGGGGGGCGGGGGTGTGTTTCTCTTTACCCACCAACCTACGCAATGTACATAGTTACATAGGTCACCTATCCACCTACCTAAGCCACTTCTCTACTTACTTAGGTTATTGACCTTCCCACCTTGTAACTCATTTCCCCCACCCTTCACCCCAAAGGCGAAAATAATAAAAAAAAAAAATTTAAATTAAGGGTAAGGAAGGAATGAATTTTTTACATTCATTGGTAGCATTGAAAAAAAAACAGTATTGGACAATTTGTCCTTAGGCTGCCAAGAGGCTTGGACAAGGTGGCTTGAAGAATGGGACACATTAGCCTAAGGTCATTCAGTGCCTTGGAAAGAACTAACCATATAATGCCTAGGTCCTAGACTACATGAAGTTTTGAGACATAAAATATTCCAAGTTTAATACCACAAGCCCAAGCTATTATTCCATGTCTTATAGTCTTAAACAAAAAATATTATAGTCTTTACCCCAAGCATGATCAAATACTTGTCGATGTCATGGGGTCCCAAACATATAATATTTTAGTTTCAACCTTGAAGCTTAATCCAAATTTTTCATGCCCCTCACACCTCACTTTCATGGACTTCTAAAATTCTATAAATATTTTTTGTTTGGGATTATGGAACATTGATTTGGGCTTCAAATGATGTCACACCTTGAAGCTCCACATCTATGCATTCTCGAGGACCTCCTAGACCAAAGAGACACAATCACCTTGTGAGCAGGTGATGCTAAACTCAACCTTAGCTGGTAGATGTTATTAGGGTGCATATGTTGTGTAGTTATTTTGAGCTAATTGTTGTTATGGAATTTTCTTTCCAACTTCATCAAGCTTTTTTCTAGTGGCTTTAGCAGATGTTCTGCATCCAAGTAGTCACCAGTGGTGTGCTTAAAGGATATGTTCAGTGTGTAGGAGGGCCCAACCACTACCCTATAGGCCTCTATGTTTTTATGGCAGAGATGCTTGCATATACAGGGACATGCTAAAATGAAATAAAAGTTGTTCTCCATAAAAGTTGTTTCCTTTAGAAGCTTGTTGCATTGTTTCCTTCAGAAGCTTGTTAGGGCTTTCTTTCAGAAGCTTGTTGTATCTTTTGAAGCTTTTATTGTAGCTTTCCTTCAAAAGCTTGTTGCATTGTTTCCTTCAAAAGCCAGTTGCATTGTTTCCTTTATAAGCTTGTTGGGGCTTTCCCTCATAAGTTTGTTGGGGCTTTCTTTCAGAAGCTTATTAGGGCTTTCTTTAAAAAGCTTGTTGTAGCTTTCCTTTGAAAAGCTTGTTACAACCTTCTTTCAGAAGCTTGTTGCAGCTTGAATGAGGATATTGTTGACTTTTTTTTATTAACCATGTCTTTTGAGTTCTAGCCAACATCATGTTTGAATTTGCCCATTGCTTCCAGAAAGGCAACAAAAACTCAAGATGTTGATTATGTATGATGGTTTGTCCAAGTTTTTGGGAACATTATTATATGATTATCACCAAATCTAATTAGCAAATCTAGTCTCTAGCTAAAACCAATTTGGCAAAAGCCAAACCAACTTTGGATTCCCAAAATCATAAGTGATAGTTGGTGAACAAATTAATGTTTGTTTTACCCATCATGTGTGGCTAGAGATGGTGTTGCTAACTATGTGTGCAAGGAAAGGCATAAAAGGCTAGAAAACAATAGTAGTTAAATTATGGTCATCAAAGAAAATTGCTTGCCATTGACCCACTTCCCAAGCTTGTTGGTTCAAGTGAATATGGTTGGTCATTCATGCCAATTACATCCCAAAACATGGGTCCTCTTCATGGCATCCCAAGTGTGCCATGTGAAGGAGGGCACCTTGTTCTTATTATACAAACTGGCCCTCATTTGACAACATTATCCAACCCTAATTTAGGTGCAAGCAATGGGGCATAAATCATTTCACCCATTAGTGTCCAAACTAGCAACATACATAAGGTCTAACGAGTCTCAAAGAAAATAGTAGAAATTGAGATGCAACGCCGAAAAGTAGATGGTAAAAAACCCCAATCCATCCAAGTTGATTTAGGAGGCTTTGTTACAGGCTATTCCACTAATAAACCACAGTTTGAAAACTCAATGCAAAGGCTTTGAACCAAGTATATGGATGTCTCCATTGTCCTTGTGAAAAACCAGAACCCACAAGATATGGTTGATCTTAAGGTAGAGTTAGATGAAGAATTTGAGTACTTGGGAAATCAATTGTCATTTCCTGGGTTGAAAGAAGCTATGCGGTGTGCCTTGAAATATGAGAGGTCACACCTAAAAGGACTTTGGGAGAAGGATCCATCTCATGGTCCAGCCCTTGATGTATCAGATGAAGCATGGCAAAAGCTTAAGTTGTATTGGAATTCTCTAGAGCAAGTGTCCATGGTATAAAACTTGACCCTTTTTCACGTTGATTATGTGATAGCCAACAGCCTAGATCTAGATGCATAGTTTAGATGAAGCCAACTACATTTTTTGGTTTTAATAATGCATTTCAAATATTTTTCTAGGTTTAGATGGTTTACATTGCATGGTTCCATTTTGGGAAACTTGTGTTGTTTATGAGGGGATTTAGTGCACAAGATATGTTTTAATAGCTCCATAGGACAACTTACTATTTTGGAAATGTGTTTGAATAGGCAATGAAGGCTTACAGGGCAAAAGTTCAAAAACTTGGCCATTTTGGTAGGAAAGGGAAGGTTGGGGTTCTCCAAGACTTGGTGAGTTAGGTTCCCACCATTTTCATGATTACAAAACTTGAGTAATTAGACAATTTATTTCAGGTTTGACAATGGCCTATCCATGTACATATAAAGCTTCATGGTTCATCCAAATGTGTCATGGGATCTATTACATAGTGTGCAAGTCAAGAACAACCTTCCTCCATCACCAAGGTGGCACAATAGTTGGCTGATTTTTCTAATAGCAAGGTACACACCAAACCTAAACAAAGTTTGATCTACTATATTTGATGTGATAGGATTTGTTTTGGGCATTAGATGTATAACTCATAGTCATAGTTCACAAATGAAAAAATTTCATGTTACTTTTCTGATTTGGATTGGGGAGGTTGTGATAGGAAGCTTCGAGTGGCATGGGGAGGTTACAAAAATTGGAGCAATCAAACACTGTTCTCAACAATGCCCTACAGCTGATGACAGAAAAGATTGGGTCAATCCAAGCTTTGCATGACCACTCTCAAAGGACACAGGTGGAGGTGATGGACAAAGCGTCATCCATGCAATCATGGATGACAAAGTTTGACAATAATTTGTCAACAATAACTGGACTCTTGTCAAGGCTAGAAACCCTCCTTGCTAACTCACAGCTACCTTTTGCACAGAAGTAATTTGTTGAAACCTTTGCATGTGAGAATGGTGGTGGGGAATTGCATGTAGTGGAAGAAGGGGTAAGGGCAAAAAGAATCTTGGAAGGAGTGGTGGTGGTGGACAAAAGTGCAATAGAAAGCCCACCAATAGAATCCTAGCCCACGTAACAATACTTAGGGTTTACCCAGTTTGTTGAGGAACCTGCATGCACAAAGAAAGTTAACCTTGCAAATGGGGACGAAATCACAAAGAGTAATGGGATGGAACCTAAAGCACTTGAGGTTCAAGAGAAACCTAAAGCATTATCACTGGAAGGTACTTAATGCCATCCCGAGTGTGCATAAATGATGCTTCAAACATTTGTCCACTTGATCTATATTTATGTTCACATTGGGGTTGAAGTATATGTGCATGTTTTGGTCAAGTACCAACTTCAAGGGACTCATGCTTGTGGATGGTACATAGCCACAGGTGCAAAGGAATCAAGTGGGCAACTAGAGGCTAGGAATGAAACTGAACCAATGATTGGCAACATTACTAAGCCCACCCATGGAATAGTTGGGAAGGAAAACCTTAATTTGGGTAGAAGGACAATTGTTCAAAAGGCCATAGTACCTACAACATCAACGCGGGAAACATAGTCAAGCAAGGGAACCATGAAACCACAAAAGGTACGGGCTCCAACCTTGTTTGAAATTACAATCCTATAATTTTTTGTTGATGAAGGATCTTTATTTGAAATTGCATTCCTATAATCTTTTTGCTAATGAAGGATCTTTACTCAAAATTGCATTATTATAATCTCTTGTTGATGAAGGATTTTTACTTTAAAGTTGGTGTCTCCATTGTGTTTTTGGGCATATAGGTCAATAGGGGCACCAAAGTGTAATTGTTTAATGGTGCCAATGTCAATCGGATAGTGGCCACTAGAAGGATTATAAGACTTTTAGGGATTGATTCTTACCATGGCAAACCAATATCTAAAAAATATTATTTAGTTGGGGTTGAAGATGTAATGGATGGTAAGGTCCCATTGTTTGTGACAAACGAGGCAGATGATCCGCCTCAACTACACCTCAAGGACATAGTAGGGACCACCACTTTATGGGACCGTGAATACCTTGTTTTAACCAATGTTCCTGATTCATCATAGACCATACAACTTGGTTGCCTCACCAAGTTGTGTTTTCATATAATTTTTTTGCCACTCTACTATAAGGTCTACATGTCTCAAATGGACTAGAAGCCCATTCACTAGTCTAGTTAATAGTCTACAAAAATTGTTAAAAAATTTGGTATGGAATAAGGTGGTAAGGATCCATGCATGCTAATTTATGGAAACTATTTTACAATTAAAAGATGGGGTTGCTGATGTGACTAATGTAGTAATGAAGGTGGCCTCAAAGGATCATGTGTAAAGGGTTTGCGCTGCATTTATATGTTGTGCATATTATACCATGGATTTTCTTGGTTGATTATGTTCAAGAGGGCTTGGGACATTGGTGCAATGGAAGAACTATACATGGCCTAAAAGTATGTTGTGAGTTTATTGCCATAACTCCATGAACATTTCTTTGTTAGCTTTTAGTGTTAAGTATATTCAGTGGCACATTTGGAAAATTAACTTGAAATTCATCCATATTTTTTTTATATTAGTTGTCTCTTTAGTGTAGGGGGCATGGTGACTAGTAGGTAGACAAGCTTCATCTAGCCTAAGGCATGTTAATTGCCTTATGATTGTTCGTGCTTAATAAGGCGTGTAATTTTCATTGAATTTAGTGCATATTTTGCCCAATGTTGGTGGGGATTTGGGGTTGGTAAGCATGTGTAGGGTATTTAGAAACAATGATATCAAGGCTATGTGGATGAATTATTACTCTCCTTAAGAGTATTCAAATAAGTATGAATAAAAGGTTTGGCCTATCCATAATACTTGACTCTGATGATATGTCGATGCCTTACTATAGATTACCCAATGATGAAAGGTATTTGCAAGCCAATGAAGGTTTAGAGCATTTGCATTGGTCTAAGAAATTTTGTGGAACACTAATTATTCCCAAGATAGTACATAATTTGTAAATGCATTTGCAAGGCTTATATGCAGTTTCGAAAGTTTATTAGGTGAAGTTGATTTTGATAATAGTTACTTCCTTGATTTTGGTAGCTTGAAAAGGTTGATTTTCCATATCCCAAATTTCACATCATAGTTAACTGCAGCACATGATTACATTTTTGTTGAACATTGCAATTGTTTTGTATTGTTTGAGTTGTGGAAACCCTAATACCTTTGTGTGATGGTTACAAGACATTGTTCATGGAAGTTTATCATTAGGGGCATGGAATTTTTGTCCTTGGAGTTATCCCCGTTATTAGAATATAATAGACTTTGTTGCAATTTCACACTTCCAATGGTTGGTATGTGGGCTCTTTTGGTTCTAGATTTAAAATGAACCAAAATAGGAAGTCGCATATTTACAACTAATTGTAGGAGTTAGTGGAGTGTTGCATCTTGAATTCCCTTTAATTAAGGTTTGAAGATAAGAATGCAAACTAGATGTACTAGTGATTTCATTAGATTTCATTTGTTTAACTTGCATGGTTTGTATACTATAATTATTCCAATAAAGATTCAACTTAATGCCAATTGCATTGTAATCCATTGGTCAACTCAATATCAACTATAATGACAAAAGAAAATAGACATGTTAGCTTCCTTGCAACTAATCTTGACCTCTTTTCTTACATATATTTCCCATTATACTAGTTAGGCTTTGTACTTAAGCTCAACTCCTTTCACAACTCTGTTGATGCACCTTGTGCCTTAACATTATTTCTAAATCCAGTCAACCTACCAACTAAATTTTTGCAATTGTTCGACTTTTGTTATGGGAGTGTGAGTGTGCCACACACCACTTCATTACTAGCCATCCGTTCCATCTATCGTATTGTGCAAAATGGTGCACAATTTTAAAAATGCCATGTGTTGCCCCACTATTAACCTAAATGCTCCACAAACATAATTGCAATAGTCGACCTTGTAACTCAATCTCTACTACGACTAATCCATTAAACATATGAAATCGCCATGTGTTACTTCACTATTGGCCAAATTATTTTCTCATTGTAGTTGCAACATAGTCGACTTTCCAACTAATCCTTTACTTTGGGTCAACTATTGGTTTAGGGTTACAAGTGTGCCACGTGTCACCTCACTACTGGACAAACACTCCAACTTGCATACATCTAGTATAGTCTAAATTACAACTAAATGTCTGCTGATGTCATGCCTAGTCAACGGATGAAATTCACCCACCATGCGAGGGTAGTTGACAACATCCTTCAATTAGATTGGTAGAACATATGCAACTAAAATGGTAAGTAGTGGCTATTGATATGGTATTGACACGTGGCAAACACTTTGACTGTAATGACACTTTTGACTTGTACTTATCGACTTTGTTGGTTTGTAGTTGAAAAAAACATTTCCCAATTGTAAAAAATAATTTGCAACTGTTTTTGTAGTTTTCAACTATGTTTGTAATTAAACAATAGTTGAAAATGTAGTTGCAAAAGGGGGGGTTTTCTACTAGGGCTACAAATACAAAAAACAATGTTCAAACTTGGAAGTCGTTACTTTTGTGGAGGAGTTATGGCCCAAGGTATATTAGAAAAAAATCATTACTAATAATGAGACTAACCTAGCATTTACCAAGGGAATTGTGGCACAATGGAAGGGGTACAAAGTCAACTACGCAAAGTTTGGAACAAAAATGCAATTTCAAGGTGGGCAAACACACAAAGCAACTCAAAATTATTAATTCAAAAGTAGGAAGAGGACACTTGACTTTTTTTGAAAAAAATGCAAAATTAAAAAACATAAACCCAAGTAAGGGGACAACATGGAGAGACATTGGTCAATGTAGCAACATTGTGACAATATCTAATTTTGGGAAGCAAAAACAAACTTGTGAAACTAAAGGGACAAGTTCTGAGCTACAAGATTCATGAAAAGGAAAAACAAAAGATTTAATCATTAAAAACAATGAAGAGGTTGGAGAAGTCCAACACAGTGGAGATTTATTGTGACCCTAGCCTTGGGCTCACGACCAAAACAAGGGCTTGCAAAGGTGTGGGCTAAACATGAAGCCTGGGAGTCACATTTCATCTTCTCGGGAATGTAGGAGAATGTGAGGGAATGAACCCACACACTCCCAAATGGGCTCCCACTTTGAGAGTTAGAATCCTGATGGAATTGCAAATCTTCAGACAATGATTTTAGGGGTGAAAACTCATTGGATTAAAAAGTTTTTTATACCATTGGAAAGCTCTTGAGACTTAAATGTTTAAAGTTGGCTTACATGACCAATTTGGAGACTTAAAACACAAGTTATGGCAAAAAGAAAGGTCGGGATTCAAATTGCCAATTTGACTCCTGACCACTAAAAGTCTAGAATTGTCCTAATTTACTTATATATAGGTTCCATGCCACATATCGTTGGAAAGCTTGTGATGAGGGCTATAACTTTGGTTTAAACCTCACCTCAATCGGAGGTTTTCACACAAAGTTATGGGCTTCCAAAATTGTGGGAGTCCCAATTTCGATAATCTTGGGAATCCCAAGACAAAATGACATTTGGGTGTAGACCCCATGGCCAAGCATAAAAAAAACTATAAGGTGAAAGTGGTGGTTTCCCTTAAGTTTGGGCCATGGTGAATTTTGTGAGTTTGTGTATGCATGTGGCTCATCCATGCACTAAAAGTGCTATAACTACACATTAACCAACTTGTTGTTTGGTTTGTGCAAGCTCGTGTGAATAATTGACCCACTTGTCACTCTTCCTAGTCCTTATCCCAAAGCTCCAACCCACCCCTCTTACCCCCAAAGTGTTATGAGTTAGGGAATGCATCCCAACTCCTTCTGATGTTTTCAACTTTGGATTCGCATTTGAGTCTTACGAGGAGTTTGGGGGTGTGCCAAGATTGCTTTAATCATGTTATTGACGTTAAAAAATGTAAGAATGTGGCCAATGAAAAGGCAGATGCATTAAGGAAAATAAAAAAATGAAACAAATTGGGAGGTTTGAGTAAATGGACTCACAATAGGTGTTGAATCATGTGGTAGACTTTTGTAGATGATGGTGAAAGGATAACATGATTTGCAACATCATCATGGTTGAATCAAGGGTGAAAATTTGCACAAAGATATTGCATTACAATGAAATTATGTTTTCTAGTCTAAAACATGAGCTTTTCAGTTTAAATGGGGCTATTGAAAACTTAGAAGAATTCCAACATTTTACTTTAACACAAAGGCAAGCATGTGAGATTAACAATGTTGAATTTCAAATCATACAGATTACAAATGTAAAGCTAAAGGACGTTGAAAACAAGCACAAGGAATTGGTAAAAAAGAGATAGTTGCAATAGGTTCAAATCAATTTGTAGTTGGAGGTGGTTGACAAGTAAAAGAACCGACATAAAGTACTACAATAGGAGTACTTAAGGTTGCTAGAAACACACTACAAAGACTACATTACCAACTTTGATCAACTTGACCAGGTAAAGAAAAGTTTGAAAGTAGTGGCAGAACTATTGGAAGAGATCAAAACAACATTAGAAGGGACAAACACAAACCTAAATACTTTAGCTTTGTTAGCAAGTTTTGATGCTAAACATTGATTTTGATTTCATGGGTTTGCATGCATAGATTTAACAATTTTTCTTTTGTAAGGCCTAGTTTATACTTGGCAATTTTGTTATCAAAGTTTTATACATAGACATAATTACAATTCAAGGAACCAAGTAGGCAACTCTAAGGTTGTTACTATGCAAGTTTATGTTGAAAATCTAATTACCCTTCCCATGCCTTACTGTGTAAATAATCAAGAATACACATAAGTTTTTAAACTTTTACTTGAAGGATAGAATTTGACTTAGATCCAACCTTCAAATCCTTCCACATTTTTTAGTTTGTTGCCTTCCTACATACATGATTACAGAATGGGTCCAATTAAAGAACAAATGTGAACTTCTAGACTATATAAACTTGGGCTTACAATGACATAAAATTGATTAATGGCAGATCAAACACTCCCTTAAGAATGGGCTGCAATAGATAACCAAGCAAAACCCAATGAGTTCAAGTACCATGGTTCCAAAAACTTCAAACTAGGGTGAAAGCACAAAAAGCCCCCCCAAAATTGTAATCACATGTACAATCTTTTTGCAATTAAATTTTTTGGTAATGTATGGACATCACATCTTGGATTATTTTTGTTCATTTTAAGTATATTTGATTAGTTTAGACTTCATATAATAAATTATTTTGAAAAATTCAACAAACATTGAAGAATTTGAACGTATGGAGTATATCCATGACAAAATAATACATGTCACATAGTTTGAAAATTTGAATATACACTTCAAAACTAGGGTTGTGGATGGAATTCGTGGGTGAATTTTTTTATAGTGTATGATATTGATATACATCAATTAAATTTAAGACAAGCTAGAAATTTAAAGTTTTTGGATGAAATTTCATTCAAAAATTGTGTTTTTTTCATTTGTTTAGTAATGAATGCATAATAATATTTTATTTCTAAGAAAAAACTACTACCATATAAAAAAGGAGGAGATTTTATAGATGGGCATTGCATTATTTTTTCAATTTTCTTTTGTTTAGTAATGCTTCATGAATCATAAACATGAGGCTTTAGGGCCATTGGAAAATTATAAACTATATACTCTTTATACATTGATTTTATCCAATCTTCCTCATCTAACCATTGGATCAAAATTAATTTTGATTCAAAAATGTTATTGTGCAAATTTTAAATTTTTTTACTTGTGTTTAGGATAACAAATCATGCCATCAAGGTGTAACCGAAAAGGAGAGGGACCAACAACAACCAGACCCCTCAGGTTGTGCTTGCTTTTGACAAATGCGAGCATCAGGCAATCACACATCAAAGAAACAGCATGGCAACATCACTGATCTAGATCCAAACGAGAGA